>Ga0256839_1002004_pt1 | contig 23608 bp, 23 predicted proteins | sample 354166metaG_FD_185968 | JGI IMG/M metagenome (GOLD analysis project Ga0256839, IMG submission 185968) | Hydrothermal vent microbial communities from Mid Atlantic Ridge, Atlantic Ocean - 354-166 | ecosystem: Environmental > Aquatic > Marine > Hydrothermal vents | place: Atlantic Ocean: Mid... | reverse complement strand
TCGCGCCCTCGATCGTGTAGACAAGATCGAAGGCATTGAAATTGCCCACGAATGTCAGGATCGAGATAATCCCGATCGAAGGCAGGATCAGCGGCAGCTTGATCTTCCAGAACGCCTTCATGCCGGTGACTCCGTCGATCTCGCCGGCCTCCAGCACCTCGTCGGGGATCGACAGCAGCGCCGCATAGATCAGCATCATCGGAATGCCCACATACTGCCAGACGGAAATCAGCGCGATGGTGGTGAGCGCGTAATCCTCGAGCCCCAGCCAGGGCTTGAACAGATGCTTCAGCCCTACCGCATCCAGCAGCCCCGGCGCGATGCCCCACAGTGGCGAGAGGATCAGCTTCCAGGCGAAGCCGACGATCACGAAGGACAGGATGGTGGGAATGAAGATCGCGGTGCGGTAGAAGGCCTTGAAGCGCAGCGCCGGCACCGAAAGCATGGCCGCCAGCGCGATTCCGATCGGGTTCTGCACCGCCATGTGGATGAGGAAGAACCAGAGGTTGTTCGTCAGGCCGCGCCAGAAGGCTTCCGACCAGTTCGGATCGCCGAACAGGGTGGCGAAATTCCCGAAGCCGACGAAAACCTGCTGCTGATCGACATTCTGGTAGAGCGAAAGCTTCAGCGTGCCGAACAGCGGCAGGATCATCAGCGCGGTGTAAACCAGCACCGCCGGTGCCAGAAAGACGGCAATGTGCCAGCGCCGTTTCGGGCGTGTCTCGGTGCTCATCGCTCCCCTTCCTGTCTGTGGGTCTTTCCGCACGCGGTCTTCTGCGGAGGCCCGGGCCGCAGCAGAACTGGCGGCGGCCCGGTCCGCAGGTTTCGTTCCGGCCTACTGGGCCGGCGGGGTGTACCAGCTGTCAAGCGCGTCCTGCATGTGCTGGGCGGCCTCTTCCGGGGTCATGGTGCCACGGATCACGTTGGCCGATGTCACCCAATACTCGGTGTTCAGGTTCGGCGTGCCGCGGGCCAGGATCTGGCTGAACGGCCGGATCGTCGAGTTGCAGCTCTTGCGCCAGTCAACCATGGTCTGGGCCAGCGGGTCTTCCAGCGTGATGTCGGCATTCGACAGCGAGAAGAAGCCCGGCAGCGCGTTGGAATAGAGGCTGGCGAACTCGGGCGAGCCGACCCATTCCAGGAAGGTGCGCGCGGCTTCCCTGTTTGGCGAAGCCGGGTTCATGCCCATGGCGATGTCCACATGGTCTGAAATGTAGCACTCACCGCCTGGCAGAACCGGTGGCGGGAAGGCGCCCATTTCGAAATCGGCCTGGGCGTTGAAGCCCGAGATTTCCCAGCTGCCGGCCGGATAGATCGCGGCGCGGCCAAGCGTGAACAGGTTCTGGCTGTCCGGGTAGGACTGCGCTTCGTAGCCATCGCCCAGGTAGGGACCCCAGCGGCTGAGTTCTTCGTAGGCTGTCACCCAGCCGTCTTCGGTCAGCTTCATCTTGCCGGCGATCACGGCCTTGCGGCCCTCTTCGCCCTTCCAGTGCTTGGAGCCGATATTGGCATAGCCCATGGTGGCGGCTTCCCATTCGTCGGCCGTGCCCATGGCCATCGGGATGTAAGTGCCGTCTTCCTTGATCCTGTCGAGCAGGGCATAGAATTCATCCACGGTCTTCGGCTCTTCAAGGCCCAGTTCCCTGAAGGCATCCTTGTTGTAGATGAAACCGTGGATCACCGAGGCCATCGGGATGCAGTAGGTGGCCGAGCCGTCGTCGGTGCTCCAGCCGGATTTCGCCACCGGGCCGAAGTTGTTCAGAACCTCCATGTCGCTGAGATCTTCCAGATAGCCCTTCTGGAACATCTGCAGCGAGCCGTCGAACGGCCGGCAGGTGATGAGATCGCCGGCGGTGCCGGCCTCGAGCTTGGCGTTCAGCGCCGAGTTGTACTGCGCCGGGGCCGTGGGGGCGAACACCACCTTGATGCCGGGGTGGCTGGCCTCGAAGGCCGGTATGATCTTGTCCTGCCAGATGGCCAGATCGTCGTTGCGCCAGCTTTCGATGGTCAGCGTGACCTCTTCGGCCAGTGCTGCCGTGGCGGATACGGTTGCGGCCAGCAGAAGACCGGCAAGTTTTCCTGGTTTCATGCTTTCTCTCCCTGTTGATGGCGTTTCGGTTGCTGTGTTGCGTTCCTGCAGATGCTTCTCCGGTCAGGCGGCCCCCTTTCCGGCTCCGGTCCTGTTGCGTGCGGTTATGTCCTGTTCCCGGATTTCGAGGGCCAGGCGCAGATTCTGTCCGGCCTGTTCCAGCGCTGCGGCGGCTTCGTGCGGGCCTTCGGCGCCGCGGGCGATCAGCACGGCTTCCTTCACCTTCCATCCGGCGGCCTCAAGGCTTCGGCGGGCGGTATCGGCATCGCAGCCGCTCAGCATCTGCACGATCTCGGCAGCCCGCCCGCGCAGCTTGCGGTTGCTGGTGGCCACATTCACCATCAGCCCGTCCATCACATTGCCCGTGCGGATGCCCAGAAGCGTTGACATCAGGTTCAGCGCGATCTTCTGCGCGGTGCCCGCTCCGAGGCGGGTGGAGCCGGCGATCACCTCGGGCGGGGTGGGCAGAAGAATGGCGATATCCGCCGTTTCCAGCAGCCGTGTGCCGGGGTTGTTGGCGATGCCGATGGTGGTGGCGCCGCGGCTGCGGGCGATGTCCAGGATGACATTCGGATAGATCGTGTTGCCGCTGGCCGCCAGGCAGAGCACGCAGTCGTCGGGGCCGATCACCGCCGCGTCGGCGCTTGCCGCATCACGGTCGTCCTCGGCGCCTTCCTTGGGAACGGTCATGTTGTCATAGCCGCCGGCCCGCAGGATGTGGATGCGGCGCGCGGGAATGCCGAAGGTAGGCGGAATTTCCAGCCCGTCGGCCAGCGCCTGAAGGCCCGAACTGCCGGCCGCCGCATAGACCAGGTTGCCGCCCCTTTCGAGCGCGGCCTGCACGGCGCGGGCCCCGCGCGCCAGATCAGGCAGGGCGGTGCGCACCGCCCGGGCGGCTTCGATCTGGGAATCAAGCAGGATGGCCAGGGTTTCGTCATCGCTCAGGGTATCGATGCCCTGTGCGCGGGGATGGCGCTGTTCCGTTGGCGGTTGCGATTGTGCGATGACAGACATCCGTTTCCCCGTGGCGAAGCTGAATCAATAATGCCAATATGATACCGAATGTCCAGATCATTTTTGCATCACATGCAGAAGCCGGCATGATTTCCCGTATTGCCAGGGTTTTCCGGGATACAATGATCGCCGCATGCGGTCTGCTGCGCAGAGTCTCTTGCGCGGGTGTTCCGGGCGGTTGTGCAAAGCTGTGCAAAAGAGCTTTCTCTTGGTCAAATGGTATTGTATGGGTATTATATGTCAGGACTGTCCGAAGATGCGCCGGAAATCGCTCCGGGAGGTTCCGCATGTATCGTTGCGGTGGATGGCGGCGGAACCGGCTGCCGGGTGCGGCTGGCGGATTCCCGGGGGCGGATTCTGGCCGAGGCAAGTGGCGGGCCGGCCAATGTCAATACTGATTTCGGCGCGGCTCGGCGTAACATTCGGGCGGCAATCGACAGGGTTTATGAAGATGCCGGGCGATCGCGCCGGCAGGCCGCGGGCGATGTGGCCTGGCTGGGGCTGGCCGGGGCGGGGTTCGGCGATCTGGCCCGGCGCATGGAAGCCGGGCTTGGTTTCGCCGCGGTGCGGGTGACCACCGACAGCATGACCACGGTGGAAGGGGCCCTTGGCGGTGCCGCGCAGGGCACGGTGGTGCTGATCGGCACCGGATCGTTCTTCGTGCGCCGCGAGGGCGGGCGCGACCGCCATGTGGGCGGCTGGGGTTATCAGCTTGGCGATGAATGCAGCGGCGCATGGCTGGGGCGCGAACTTCTGCGGGCGGTGCTGCATGTGCATGACGGCCTGCTGGCGTCAAGCCCGCTGACCGAGGCCGTGTCGAACCGTTTCGGGGGTGATCCGGGCGCCATCGTGCGCCACGCGCAGGCTGTCGAACCCGGCGAGATCGCGCGGCTGGCCCCCGAAATCGTTGCGGCGCACGATGCGGGCGATCCGGTTGCCGGGGCGATCATGGCGCGGGGGGTCGGGATCCTGTGCGAGCGGCTCGAGCATCTGGGTGCGCGGAACGGTGGGACGCTTTGCATGCTGGGCGGGCTCGGAGGCGTTTACGAGCGGCTGCTGCCTGCAGGTTATCGTGGCCTGTGTCGTCCGCCGCGGGGCAATGCGCTTGACGGGGCCATTGCCCTGGCGCGGCGGTATCTGCTGGCGCTTGCAGAGGCCGGGGCGGGGTGCGGCACGGGAAGAGGCATGAAAGGAAATACGGGGGAAGCGGCCGGATGAATGTGCGTGAACTTCTGCAGCCCGCGCGCTGGCTTTCGGAACATGGCGGTCCGCGTTATCAGCAGCTGCAACGGGTGCTTGAAAACGCGATAGAAAGTGGCGAACTGGCACCGGGCATGCCGCTGCCTTCGGAACGCGAGATCGCCGAGATCACCACCCTTTCGCGGGTGACGGTGCGCAAGGCGATCCGCCCGCTGGTCGAGGCCGGTCTGGTGGTGCAGCGCCGCGGTTCGGGCTCGGCGGTGGCGCAGCGGGGGGCGCGGGTCGAGCAGATGCTTTCGCGTCTGACCTCCTTCACCGAGGACATGGCCCGCCGCGGCCTGCAGTCCCGTTCGACATGGCTGGAGCGGGGGCTGTTCACCCCTTCGCCCGAGGAAATGGTTGTGCTTGGCCTGTCGTCTGGCGAGCAGGTGGCGCGGATCGGGCGGCTGCGTCATGCCGGCAATGAGACGATGGCTATCGAACGCGCATCGCTGCCGCCCGACATCCTGCCCGATCCGGGCCGGGTGGAGAAGTCCCTTTACGAAACGCTCGGGCAGAACGGCAACCGGCCGGTGCGGGCGCTGCAGCGGCTTTCGGCGGTCAGCCTCGGGGGCAAGGATGCGGCGCTGCTCGGAGTGTCCCCCGGCGCGGCGGCACTGCATATCGAGCGCACCTCCTATCTGCCGGGGGGGCGGGTTGTCGAATATACGCGCTCGCTCTATCGCGGCGATGCCTATGATTTCGTGGCCGAACTGCGCATCCCGGATCATGAGAACGGCATCGGAGGCCCTGTTACATGAGCACCACCATCACCGCCATGCGGCGCGAGATCGATGAAATCCCCGATGCGGTTGCCCGGCAGCTGGAACAGGGCCATGCGGCGCGGCGACAGGCGGCGGAAGCGGCGGTGGCGCTTGATCCGGCCTTCGTGATTACCGTGGCGCGGGGATCCTCCGATCATGTCTGCACCTTCCTGAAATATGCATGGGAACTGGCCCTCGGGCTGCCGGTGGCTTCGGTGGGGCCGTCGGTGGCTTCGGTTTACGGGGCGCGGCTCCGTCTGGAGCGCGGGTTTTGTCTGGCGGTGTCTCAGTCGGGGCAGAGCCCCGATATCGTGGCGATGACCCGAAACGCGGTGCGCGACGGTGCCCGTGCAATCGCCATCACCAACGATCCGGCTTCGCCGCTGGCGGCGGCAGCCCATCAGACGCTTGCCATGCATGCCGGTCCGGAAAAGAGCGTTGCCGCCACCAAGACGTTCGTGACATCCGCGGTTGCCGGCCTGGGGCTGCTGGCCGAGTGGAGGGGCGATGATACCCTGCGCGCGGCCCTGAATGCCCTGCCTGCCTGCCTGGCCGAAGCCGCCCGGATCGACTGGCCCGAGCTGCGCGAATGCATCCGCGGCGCGCCTTCGCTCTTCACGCTTGGGCGCGGGCCGGCCTGGGCGATCTCGAACGAGGCGGCGCTGAAGTTCAAGGAAACCTGCCGCCTGCATGCCGAAAGCTATTCCTCGGCCGAAATCCTGCACGGTCCGGTATCGATCGTTGACGAGGGCTTCCCGGTGCTGGCCTTCGCGGTTGGCGATGCGGCCGAGGCGGGGCTGACCGAGGTGGCCGACAGGATTGCCGGCATGGGAGCACGGGTGTTCGTGACCGCAGAGCAGGCGGGGGGGCAGGCGCACGGGGCCCGGCCGATCGCACACCGGCGCACCGGCCATCCGCTGACCGATCCGCTGGCACTGATCGTTTCCTTCTATGCGATGGTCGAGCGCCTGGCACGCGAGCGTGGCATCGATCCCGATACGCCGCGCCATCTGCGCAAGGTCACCGAGACGGTCTGATACCGCCGGCAGGCCGGAATCGCCCCGGGGCGGCGGGGCGGGGGCGGGGGCAGGCCCCTTTCGCGGCCCTATATCTGCCTATACCTGAGAGGGCAGCCAGAGCACGATCCAGGGGAAGGCCACCAGGGTGGCAATGGTGATCGCATCGGCGATGAAGAAGGGGGTAACGCCGCGAAACACGTCCTGCACGCTGATGTCGTCGCGCACGCCTGCCACCACGAAGCAGTTCAGTCCGATCGGTGGCGTGATCAGGCAGAATTCGGCCATCTTCACCACCAGGATCCCGAACCAGATCGCACACATCGGCCCCGACATGCCGAAGGCGCTGTCGGCGGCGCTGACCATCTCGCCGCCATTCAGCGCCATCACCGCCGGATAAACCACCGGCAGCGTCAGCAGCAGCATGCCGATCGCGTCCATGAACATGCCCAGCACCGCATAGGCGAGCAGGATCATGATCAAGGTCATCATGGGCGGCTGGTGCAGCGAGGTGATCCAGTCGGCAAAGGCCTGAGGCAGGTTGGCAAAACCCAGGAAGCGCACATAGATCAGCACGCCCCAGATGATGGTGAAGATCATTGCCGCAAGCTTGGCGGTTTCCAGAAGCGCCTCTTTCAGTTCGCGCCAGCGCATCCCCTTCCACACCGCCATGCAGAATACCACGAAGGCCCCGAGCGCCCCCCCTTCGGTGGGCGTGCCCCAGGCGTCGCCGCCAAAGGGGTTGTAGATGAAGAAGATGATGATCAGCACCACGAAGGCGATCGGCAGCGCCGGGGGCAGGGCCCGCAGGCGCTCGCCCCAGCTGAAGCCGCGTACGGGGGGGCCGAAATTGGGGATGACCAGAGCCATGCCCACGATCAGGCTGCCATAGATCAGGGCCGAAACCGCGCCGGGCACGAAGCCGGCAAGCAGCAGCTTGCCCACGTCCTGTTCGACGATGATCGCATAGATCACCAGAATCGCCGAAGGCGGGATGAGCGAGGCCAGCGTGCCTCCGGCCGCCACCACGCCGGCGGCGAAGCGCTTGTTGTAGCCGATCTTCAGCATTTCGGGAATGGAGATGCGGGCAAACACTGCCGCAGTGGCCACCGAGGCGCCCGATACCGCGGCAAAGCCGGCGGTTGCGAATACGGTGGCCACGGCCATGCCCCCCGGCAACCAGCCGACCCAGCGTTTGGCGGCTTCGAACAATGCGCGGGTGAGGCCCGCATAATAGGCCAGATAGCCGATCAGGATGAAGGTGGGGATCAGCGAAAGTGCCTGGCTCGAGATCTTCGAATGGGGCACCTGGCCGGCAATCTTCACCGAAACGGTCAGCGCCTTGGTGAACTTGTCGGGCGCATATCCGAACTTGGCCCAGAATATCCAGACAAGCCCCACCAGCCCCGCAAGCCCCGCCGCAAAGGCCACCCGCATGCCCAGCACCACGGCAACCAGCATGCCGGCGGAAACGACAATGCCGATATCGATCGGTTCCATCAGTCCGCCTCCCCGTCATGACCGGAATTGCCACCGGCACCGCCTCCGCTGCCGCCGCGGTTCCTGCCGGCCCCTGTTTCGCCGGCCCGGGGCAGGATATCTTCGGGGCGCACATCGGCCACCAGCGCGGCTTCTTCGGCAGCCAGTTCGGCGGCCGACATCACCAGCGGCACCGCCACAGGCCGTTCGAGCCCCAGCCACACCGCCCGCCCATAGCCCCACAGCTGCAGCATCAGGCGCAGGCACAGCACCGAAAACGACACCGGCGCCAGCAGTTTTGCAGGCCACAGGGGGATGGATATGTCGATCGAACTGTCGCGGCTCCACAACGGCGCGGCAGGATCGAAGCTGCGCTGAAAATGCGCCCAGCTTCCCCACACCAGAAGCACCATGAGCACCAGCATCAGAAAGGTTGAAAGAAATTCCGCCCCCCAGCGCCAGCGCCCGCGCAGACGGCCGATCAGCATGTCCATGCGGATGTGGCTGCCGTCGCGCTGCACATAGGAGATGGCCAGAAAGGCGATCAGGGGCATGATCTGCTCGATCCAGTCCACATAGCCGGGCAGGGGGCGGTTCATCAGGTTGCGCCCGCCCACCGAGATCACCGCCAGCACCATCAGCGAAAACACCGCCAGACCACCGATCAGGGCAAGGAAACGCTCGGCCCGATAGAGGCTGCGGTCAAGCCGGCTGAGGGCCGTGCCGTCTTCGATGATTGCAGAACTGCCTGCCATCGGGCTGTTCTCCCGTCACGCTGATGGTCCGGAAAGGATTTCCCCGGAAGGGCTGGAAAGAAACGAATCCGGTCTGCCCTCTACCATTCCGCCCCCGCTGGCCGTTTCGGATAGCGTGCGGGGGCGGGCATGGGTCAGGGGCGTGTGGTGCGCGTGCTTCAGTTGCCGCGTTGCGCCTTCAGCGTGCTCTGCACCAGATCGTAAAGCTCCTGGGCGGGGAGTCCCTGGGCGCTCATGTCCTTGATCCACTGCTCACGGATCGGATCGGCGGCACGGGCACGGAATTCGGCGATCACCCCGTCATCAAGGCGCACGCGCGTCACGTTCTTCTCGGCCAGCACGTCATCCCATTTCATCAGCAGCTGCTTGTAGTTGTCCACATAGTGCTGAAGGGCTTCCTCGATCGAACTGTCGAGCGCCGCGCGTTCGGCGTCGGTCAGGGCCTCATAGGCGTCGATGTTCACGACCACCGGGCAGTTCACCGTGCCGGGGTTGAGGTTCTCGGTCCACCAGTCGGCGATGTCGATGGTGCGGAAGGCCAGGTGGGCGTGCGGTGCAAAGGCCACGGTGTCAACGACCCCCGATTCCATGGCGTTGTAGGCTTCGGTGGCGGTGACAGACGTGGGAACGGCGCCCACTGCTTCGAAGGCCTTGCCGATGCCCCCGGTGGCACGCACCCGCATGCCCTTGAAATCATCCAGCGTCTTCACCGGCTCGCCGCGGCCGACGATGTTGTATTGCGGCATGGGCGAGGGCATCAGCAGTTTCGCATTCCAGCGTGCAAGGTCTTTCTGCACTGCCGGGTGGGCATAGACCGCATTGGATACGGCCACTTCTTCCTCAAGCGTGTTCACGCCGAGGAACGGCAGTTCCAGCACCGTGATGGTGGGGTTCTTGTCGCGGTGGTAGCCGGCGCAGAACTGCGCCATCTCGAAGGCGCCGATCGATATCCCGTCAAGATTCTCCTTGTTCTTCGACAGCCCGCCGTAGTTCAGGGTGATGATGAATTCATAGTTGGTCTTTTCGGCCACCAGTTCAGCCAGCTTCTGGACATGTGCGGTAAATGCCCGTGGCTTGCCCCAGAGCGAGACGTTCCACTCGGTAGCCAGGGCGCCGGTGGCGAAACTGGCCGCAATGGCGGCAGCGATGCCGCGTGCAAGAATCTTCTTCATCTTTTTCCTCCCGGATGGTTTTCTGGGGGCAAGACTACCGAAAAGGAGGAAGGCGTCCAGCCTTATTTCCCCGATGGCCTGTCCGGCAGAGGGGGAAGACACCGGAATACGGGAACAGGAACAGGGAGCAGGCCATGCCGGCACCACGGAACAGGCTGAAGAAGGCGCTTGCAGAAGGGCGGACGCAGATCGGACTGTGGCTGGCGCTGGCCAGCCCCACGGTGGCCGAGATCGCCGCCGATTCCGGGTTTGACTGGTGCCTGATCGATGCCGAGCACGGGACCAGCGACATTCCGCTGATTCTGGCACAGCTTCAGGCCATGAGCGGCGGGCGGGCCGCGCCGGTGGTCCGGGTGCCGGCGGGTGAGGCGTGGATGCTGAAACGGGTGCTCGACCTCGGTGCGCAGACGGTGCTGGTGCCGATGGTGGACAGCGCGGCGCAGGCGGCGGGGCTGGTGCGCGCGGTGCGCTATGCTCCCCAGGGCATGCGCGGCCAGGGGGCGGCCATCACGCGCGCCTCGCGCTACGGGGCGATCGGCGATTACGTTACGACCGCAAATCGCGAGATCTGCCTGATCGTGCAGGCCGAAACGCGCCGCGCGATCGGCAGCATCGAGGCCATCGCCGCCACCGAAGGGGTGGATTGCGTGTTCATCGGGCCGGCCGATCTGGCCTGCGACATGGGATACCCCGGCAATCCGGATGCACCGGAAGTGCAGGCGGCGATCGAAAGTGCCATATGCCGGATCCGGGCAGCGGGCAAGGCGGCGGGACTCCTGCCGGCCGGGCATGTGCCGCTTGCCCGCTACCGCGATCTGGGAGCAACCTTCCTGGGCGTGGGGGCGGATGTGACGCTGCTTGGCGCGGCGATGGCGGGGCTTGTGAACGGGGTGCGCGCCGAACTTGGATGAGATTTCCCGCTTTTGTGTAAGCGAATGTTAATACCCGGGGCCTAGACCGGAGGCGGAACGAGTCGAAAGGGCCTGACATGCTGGCAACCTGCAGGAAAACCTTCCGCTTCCCGCCCGGCGGCAGGGGCACGCGATGACGGCCGTGCTTGCCCTGCCGCCCCGCATGGGTGCGCAACAGGCTGCGGCGCTGAAAGAGGCGATCCTGTCCCATGCCGGCCAGGATCTGGCGCTTGAGGCCTCCGAAGTCGGGCATCTGGGCACACCCTGCCTTCAGGTGCTGCTCTGCGCCGCGCGCGACTGGGCCGCCGCCGGCCGCTGCCTGCAGCTGCGTCACCCCAGCGAGGCCATGCAGGCCCAGCTGGCCCTGTTCGGACTGACTGTTCGCAGCCTTGAGGGAGGAGGCTCATGAGTCTGACGGTTCTGGCCGTGGATGACAGCCGCACCATGCGCGACATGCTGAAACTGTCGCTGACCCAGGCCGGCTTCAGCCCGCAGCTGGCGCATGACGGGCAGGATGGGCTGGAGGTGCTCGACAGGCTTGCCGCCGGGCCCGATGCCATCATCACCGATATCAACATGCCGCGGCTCGACGGGTTCGGTTTCATCGCGGCCGTGCGCCGGCAGGAGCGCTTCCGTACCATGCCGATCCTGGTGCTGACCACCGAAAGCGCCCCCGAGCTGAAACGACGGGCCCGCGAGGCGGGGGCAACGGGGTGGATCGTCAAGCCTTTCGATCCGGAAAGGCTGGTGCGTGCCCTGCAGATGGTGACCGGACAGGGCATGAGGGGCAGTGCATGAATACGCCGAACGATCCCCTGGCGGAAATCCGGGTTACCTATTTTGCCGAATGCGAAGACCTGCTGGAATCGCTGCAGGACGGGCTGCAGGCTTTCGAAGAGACCCTGGCAGGGGAAGACGGGGCATGCGAAACCGGCAGTGACACGGAAACCGTCAACATCATGTTTCGTGCGGTGCATTCGATCAAGGGTGGGGCAGGGGCCTTCGCCCTGGATGATCTGGTGGTGTTTGCGCACAGCTTCGAATCGGTTCTCGATGCCCTGCGTTCCGGCCGGCTGCGCCCCGACAGGAACCTTCTGCAGGTGCTGCTGACGGCGGCCGACATGCTGTCGGATCTGGTTGCCGCGGCGCGCGACGGGACATCCTGCGAACCGGAGGCCCTGTCCGCGGCCAGGGAGGCGCTTGGTCAGTTGATCGGCGATGAGGGGCATTCTGCGGCGGCGGACGCGGCCCCTGCGGCGGACGCTTCGGATTTCGCTCCGGTTCCCCTGGCGCTGGATCTCGGGGTGGCGCCCGGCCCGGGGGACCTTCCGGATATTGCTTTCGAGGATCTTTCCGGAGGCGGGGAAAAGTATTTCCCCACCGGGGGGGCGCAGGACGATAACGCCGCCCCGTCTGCGTCCCCTCCGCCCGCCGCCACTTTGCCGGGCGGTGCGGGAGATGGCCCGAAAGGCAGTGCGGGGGGGTCATTGTCGCCACCGGCGGCCGAGGCCGGTTTCCGCATTGCTTTCACGCCTGACAGTGCGCTGTTCGCCAGTGGAAACGAGCCCCTGTATCTGCTGCGCCTGCTTGCGGAAATGGGCAACATGACGGTGCGTTGCCGTTGTGAAACCCTGCCGGCGCTGAAGGAGCTTGACTGCGCGCGCGCCTATCTGGGCTGGGACATCTTTCTGGAAACCGAAGAGGATGAAGCCGCGATCCGCGAGATCTTCGATTTCGTCGAGGATCTTTGCACCTTGTCGGTTGCACCGCTGACCGTGGCCGACATGGCGGAACTGGAAGGCCATGGAGCAGACAGACCGCCGCCGCCCGGGCCGGAAGAAGAGGCGGATTGCCGGGACGGGGCGCCGGCCGGGGCCTGCCGGCGGGCCGCTTCCGCCGGCACGGAATGCGATGCGCGGGTTGCCGCGGGGCCGCCGCGCCGGACATCCGGTGGCAGGGGGGGCGACGGTGGGGGCAATGATGCGAAGCGCCCGGCCGCCGGTGTCCGCCCGGTTGCGCGCCCTACCGTCAGGGTGGATCTCGAGCGCATTGACCGCCTGCTCAATCTGGTCGGTGAACTGGTCATCAATCAGGCCATGCTTTCGCAATGTATCGAAAAGGCCGGGCTTGCCGGCAATCTGGAGTGCGAAAGCGGCCTGAAGGAGTTCATGCAACTTACCCGCGACATTCAGGACAGCGTCATGATGATCCGGGCCCAGCCGGTGAAACCGCTGTTTCAGCGCATGGGGCGCATCGTGCGCGAAAGCGCAGCGGCGGCCGGCAAATCGGTGCGTCTGGTCACCGAGGGCGAAGGCACCGAGGTGGACAAGACGGTGATCGAAAGTCTTGCCGATCCGCTGACGCACATGATCCGCAATGCGGTGGATCACGGGTTGGAAACGCCCGAGGAACGCCTTGCGGCAGGAAAACCCGCCGAGGGCACGATCACGCTTGTGGCGGGGCATCGCTCGGGGCGGGTGGTGATCACGGTGTCGGACGATGGAGCCGGCATCGATCGGGCGCACGTGCGCCGCATCGCCGCCGAAAGGGGGCTGGTTGCGGAAGATGCCGAACTGAGCGAGAGCGAAATCGACAACCTGCTGTTCCTGCCGGGCTTTTCAACGGCCGGGGCAGTTTCCGACCTGTCGGGGAGGGGCGTTGGAATGGACGTGGTGCGCAGCGTCATCCAGGGGCTGCGCGGGCGTATCGCCATCCATTCCTTGCCAGGTGCGGGCACCACGTTCACCATCAGCCTGCCGCTTACCCTTGCGGTGCTCGACGGAATGGTCGTCCGGGTCGCGGGGCAGACGGTGGTGGTGCCCCTTGCCACCATCACCGAAACGCTTCTGCCCGGCCCGGATGACCTTCACGAGGTGGGGCCGGAAAGCACGGCGGTCCGGTTGCGCGGCGCTTTCGTGAAACTTTACGATCTGGGTGCCGAACTGGGCTATCGTGCACCGCTCGCAAGCTGCGTGGGCAAGGTGCTTCTGCTGGTCACTCTGGAAGACGAGAGCACCGCTGCTCTTGTTGTCGATGAGGTTGTCGATCAGCGTCAGGTTGTCATCAAGGGGCTGCAGGACAGTTTTGGCCGGGTGCCCGGTGTTGCTGCCGCAACGATCCTTGGCGACGGCAGGATCGCGCTGATCCTCGATCCTGAGGATATCGTGGCACATGCAACCCGGCAGCGGGGCGCGCGGGGCCCTGCATTGCCCGACAGGGAATGCACAGGATAGCCGATGAAACAGGTGGAACAGGAGATGTCTGACAACGCAGATGCAGACAGGGGAACGGACGCAACCTGCGGGGGCGGCAGCAGTCCCGGGGGAGGCGAGGCCGCCGAACTGCTTTCGTTCCGCGCCGGCGGGCAGGAATATGCAATCGACATCATGTCGGTCCGCGAGATTCGCGGCTGGACCAGCGCCACCCCTCTGCCGCATGCCCCGCCCGCCGTGCGCGGGGTGATCAACCTGCGGGGGCGGGTGCTTGCGATCCTGGATCTGTCAGACCGGCTGGGACTGGGCAGAACCGGCACGGCCGAGCGCAACGTGGTCATCGTCGTGGGAACCGGCAGTGAGGGCACCGAACATCATGCCGGGCTTCTGGTAGAGGCGGTTTCTGACATCCTGACCGTGCCATGCAGCGCGCTTCAGCCGCCTCCCGAGGCGATTGGCGATGGTACGCGCGGCCTTGTCAGCGCGCTGGTAATGGTTGATGGCGTGATGGTGAGGATTCTCGACATAGATGCCGTTCTGCCGGGGGGCGAATCCGATGCCGCCTGAGATGCGCAGCCTTTCTGCTGCCCGAGATGAATGCCGGATGAGCGAAGAGCAGTTCCGCCGCATTGCCGGCATCGCCCACCGGGAAGCCGGGCTGGTGTTTCCGCCGGGCAAGGCGCCGCTGGTGAGCACCCGGCTGAACCGGCGGTTGCGGGCCCTGGGGCTTTCCGGCTTTGCCGCCTATTGCGATTTCCTTGACAGCCCTGAGGGCGCTGCCGAGCGCCGCATGATGATTTCGGCCCTGACGACCAATGTTTCCAGTTTTTTTCGGGAGGACCATCATTTCGGCCTGCTGCGCAGCGAAATCCTGCCGCCGCTTCTTGATCGTGCCCGCTCCGGTGGTCGGGTGCGGTTGTGGTCGGCCGGATGTGCCGCCGGGCAGGAAGCCTATTCCATCGCCATGGTGCTGGCCGCCCTGGAGCCCGGGTTCGCGAAGCTCGACATCCGTATCCTTGCGTCCGACATCGATCCGGAAGTTCTGCGCCGCGGGCGCGACGGCTGGTACGACGAACGCGAGCAGGACGACATACCCGAGAACTATCGCCGCGCCTTCCTGACCCCGTGCGTCAACGCCGGACGGTCTGGCATCCGGATCTCCGGGGAGCTGCGCCGTCTGGTCAGTTTCCGGGAACTGAACCTGCTTGATGCGTGGCCGATGAAGGGGCCATTCGACGTGATCTTCTGCCGCAATGTGGTGATCTATTTCGACGGGCCAACCCAGGAGCGGCTCTGGAATCGCTTCCGGGATATCTGCGCGCCGGGGGGGTGGCTGATTGTCGGGCATTCCGAACGCCTGCCCCCCGAGATGCAGGGCGATTTCCCGGTTGCCGGGCCGACGGCCTATCGCTACCGGCCCGCGCCCGGTGAGGACAGGAGGCATGCATGGCACTGAGAGACCAGTTGCGGATATTGGTGGTTGACGACATGTCAACAAGCCGGGGGCTGATCACCCAGGCGCTCGATTCCTTCGGGATTACCCAGGTTTCGGTGGCCGACGATGCAAGATCGGCGCTCGATTCGCTGGCCCGTTTCCCGGTGCATCTGGTGATTTCGGATTACAACATGCCGGGCATGACCGGCCTGCACCTGCTGCAGAACCTGCGCGGCAATCCTGCCACCCGGCAAACCGGCTTCATCCTGATTACCGGGAGGGCCGATCCGCAGATGATCGAAACCGGCCGCCGGCTGGGGATGAACAACTTCATCACCAAGCCGTTCGTGCCGCAGGATCTGCGAGCGTGCATCGAAGCAGTGGTTGGCCGGCTTTGAGGAAGCGCGCACAGGATCCGGTCGCCGGCTGCGGCATGCCTGACGGCGAAACGCTGGGGCTGGAAACGCTGCATGCCCGTCTGAGTGATGCGTTCGCGCATCTGGCCTGCCTGGTAGGTGCGGCCGAAGATGCGGTTGGCTCCTTCGTGGCCGATAGCCGCGAAACCGCATCCGCGCCGATCGTTGCCCTGCAGGGGCTTGATCGGGTGCGCCAGTGTCTTGAAGACTATCGCCGCCTGTCGCAGCAGGTGGCATCCGAGATTGCCGCGGCATCCGGCGACAGCGGACCGCGGATATCGGTGGCCGGGCTGCGCGCCGCGCTCGTCCTGCAGGACAACGCAGCGCGCCTCATACGGGGGGCCGTGCCGTGGGACGGGGGCGATGCCGGTGTCAGGGTTGATGCCGCAGATAGCGATCGGATGGCTGACGGTAACGATGGGGACTTCTGGCTTTGAAGCGCGATTCGCACGCCATGTTCCGGATTCGGCAGGCGGATGGCGGGCAGATGGCGGGGCGGTTTGAGCCCGTGGCGCCAGCCGGGCAAGGTCCGGGCGAAATGTGCTTCCCTGCCGGCCGGCCCGGAAGTCCCCGGAATATCGAGCGGATGGTGCCCCCACACGGACTCGAACCGCGGACCTACTGATTACAAATCAGTTGCTCTACCAGCTGAGCTATAGGGGCTTCGGGGATGATCTAAGCCTTTGCGCGGGTTCGCGCAAGCCCCGTGCCTTCCTTTGGCGCGGCATCTGCGGGGATCGTCCGCCCCAGATTGCGGGTCAGCAGCACCACGGCGGCAAGGCCGACCAGGATCACCAGCACGGCGGCGGGGGCGGCCTCGCCGATGTTTTCGAGCGATGCCGCGTCATAAACCCGCGTTGCCAGGGTATTGAAGTTGAAGGGGCGCAGCAGCAGGGTGGCCGGAAGTTCCTTCACGCAATCCACGAAAACCAGCAGCAGGCCGGTGAGCACGGATCCGCGGATCAACGGCATGTGTACCGCGCGCAGCGTGCCGGTTGCCGTGCGCCCGAGCGAGCGGGCCGCCATCGGCAGGCTGGGGGGGATGCGTTCCATGCCGGTGTCAACCGCACCCTGGGCAATGGCGAAGAAGCGCACGCAGTAGGCATAGATGACGGCCGCGGCCGAGCCGGTCAGGATCAGCCCCGGATCGGTGCCCGTCGCCATCAGGACGAGATTTGCAAGCCAGTTGTCGAATGCGGCCAGGGGAAGCAGCACCCCCACCGCCAGAACGGCCCCCGGTGCGGCATAGCCGATGGTGGTGACCGGCAGCAGCAGGCGGGGCAGGCGCGTGAGTCCGAGCCGCACGCCGTAAACCAGCAGCAGCGCGGTGATGATTGTCGTAACCGCCGCCCATCCCCCCACCCAGAGCGTGTTGAGCAGCGCCTGCAACAGGGCCGGATCCTGCCAGCGTTCGGCATTGGCAAGTGCATGCAAAAGAATCACCCCGCCCGGCAGGACAAAGCCGACGAGGAAGGGAAACAGGCACAGCGCTGTTGCCAGCCAGCCGCGCCAGCCGCAAAGGCGCACCGGAACGACGGGGCGGGGATCGCGCACCGCATTATGATATTCCTGGCGGCGACGCGATCCTCTTTCGATGCCCAGCAGAACCAGAACCAGAATCAGAATCACACCGGCGATCTGGGCCGCCCCTCCGGCATTGTTGCTTTCAAGCCAGACGGTAAAGATACCCGTGGTCAGGGTCTGCACCGCGAAGAAATCGACAGTGCCGAAATCGGAAACGGTTTCCATCATCACGATCGCCATGCCCGCGGCAATCGCCGGGCGTGCGAGCGGCAGCCCAAGGCGCAGGAAACGCCCCCAGGGGCCGGCTCCGAGTGCGCGCGCCGCTTCATAGGTGTTGCCTGACTGCTCGCAGAATGCGGTGCGCGCCAGCAGATAGACATAAGGATAAAGCGCCGCTGTCAACACCACGATTGCCCCCCCCCGCGAACGGATCTGGGGAAACCAGTAGTCACGCGCGCTCTGCCAGCCCAGAAGATTGCGCAGTGCGCTCTGCACCGGCCCGGCGTATTCCAGCAGGTCAACCAGCGCATAGGCGCCCACATAGGCCGGGATCGACAGCGGCAGCAGAAGCATCCAGCCAAGCGCCCGCGAGGCGGGGAAGCGATACATGGTGATCAGCCAGGCCGCACCGGTGCCGATCAGCGCCGACAGCACCGAAACCCCGGCCATCAGCAGCAGCGTGTTGCCCAGATAACGGGGCAGGGTGGTGCGCAGCAGATGCGGCCAGATGTTTTCACTGGGGTGCAGCGCGATCCAGATCACGGAAAGGATGGGCAGCAGCACCAGGGCGGCGACCGCCAGCGCCATCAGCGACCAGAGCAATGGCCCGCGCCCGGCACGTGCCGGGGGGGAGGCCCGGAGCGGGCCGGGCGGCCGCATGGCCGATTTCCGAGTGTTTTGCAGGGTCATTCCTCAGCGCCTACCCGAAACGGGTTCCGCTGTAAAGAAATCCCCGATACTGTTCGTGCAGGCTGCAGTTGACAGGAGACGGGCCCGCGCATGCAGGTGGCTGTTCATATCGGCGCCCATGCAACCGACGAGGGCCGGTTGCTGAAAAGCCTCTTCCGCAATCAGGGCGTGCTGGCCCGGCAGGGAGTGTTGCTGCCCGGCCCCGGGCGCTATCGCCGGCTGCTGCTGGACACCCTGCGGCGGCTTGACGGCGCGCCTGGGGAAAGGCCGCTGGAAAGGGATATCCGGGAATTGCTGCTTGACACCATATGCGATGGTGACACGCCGCGCCGGGTGATCCTTTCGCATGAGAATTTCATCTGCTTCCCGGGTCAGGTTCTGGATGACGGAATCCTTTATGCCGCCACCAGCGAAAGAATCATGGGCCTGGGCAACCTGTTTGCGGGGGAAAGGCTGGAGTTCTTCCTGGCGCTGCGCAATCCGGCCTCCTTCCTGCCGGCCCTGGCGCAACGCCTGGCGGTCAGCGAAGGGAAGAGGGGCCGCCGCAGGGCACAGGATCTGCTGCGCGGAGGCGATCCGCGCGATCTGAGCTGGAGCGACATGGTGCGCCGCATCCGCGAGGCCAGCCCGGCGGCAGGGCTGACCGTCTGGTGCAACGAAGACACGCCGCTGATCTGGGAACGGGTGATGCGCGCGCTCGGCGATGTCGCGCCGCAGACCGCACTGTGCGGCGCCGATGATCTGCTGCACGCGGTTCTGGGACGCGAGGGAATGAAGCGGCTCCGAGCCTATCTGGCGGCCCGACCGGGGATCGATGCGCAGGCCAGGGTGCGGGTGCTCGGGGCCTTCATCGGGCATTACGCCGAGGCGGAAGCGCGAAACGAAAACAATGAAGAGCCTGTTTCGCCCGAATGGAGCGGCTGGGATGCGCGGCTGGTCCGGCAGCTGAGCGAGCTTTACGAAGTCGAGTGCGACGAAATCGCCGAGATGGAGGGGGTGCGCTTCATCGCCCCGTGAAATCGCCCCGTGAAATCGCCCCGTGAATCGGGCCATGAATCGGGTTGCCCCGCAGGGCAGCCGTCCATGTTCTGGTCGGGCTCACATTCCAAGTGCCGCCTTGTACATTTCGAGCACCGCTTCCTCTTCGGCCAGCTCCTCGCGGTCGCGCTTGCGCAGGGCGATCAGCTTGCGCATCACCCGGGTATCGTAACCGCGGCTCTTGGCCTCGGCCATCACCTCCTTCTGCTGATCGGCGATGTCCTTCTTCTCGGCTTCCAGGCGCTCGTAGCGCTCGACGAACTGGCGCAGCTCGTCTGCGGCCACGCGATAGCTGCCCGATGCCGTGTCATGGTTCGCGTTGTCGCTCATGTGGTTTCCTTTCTGCCGGTGTCTGCCGGATCCTGTCAGGATGCTCGTCAGGTTCCTTTCGATCCAGGACGGGATCCCTAACCGGGGCACCCGCATGGTGCAAGCGCTTTCGGAAAATGGCGGGTGGCCGACTGCCCCTTGCCGGCGGCGGGGTGATCGGCTACCAGCATCCGGCAATCAGAGAGGGCGGCCATGGAATATCTTGTCTGGGCGGGCGCGGCGATTTCGCTGATGGGGGTCGGGGGGCTTCTCAATTGCGTGCGGCTGGTGTGGAAGGCCCGCCGCGCCGGGCTTCCGGATGACGAGATGCGCCGCCGTCTGCAGCGGATCGTGGCGCTGAACATGGCGGCACTGTTCCTGTCGTTCATCGGGCTGATGATGGTGGTGGTGGGAATCCTGCTGGGTTAGGGCCCCCGGTGCCGTTTGCGCCGGAGGGCTGCATGGGTTTCTGGCCATGCGGGGCCTTGCGGCATGGGCGTGCGGCTGCTACCACCCGGAGCAAATCCCGATGGTTTTGATCGGAATTCGAGAGGAAAGCGATACAGGTGAGCGATCCCGCGCCCAGGCTGGAAATCCGCAACATCACCCGTGCCTACGAGGGGCGCCGGGTTGTTGACGATCTTTCGCTCGGGGTGATGCCGGGGCAGGTCACCTGCCTGCTCGGACCTTCGGGATGCGGCAAATCCACCACGCTGCGCATCATTGCCGGGGTCGAGATGCCCGACAGCGGCGAGGTGCGGGCCGACGGGCAGACGCTTTGCGGCCCCGGTATCCATGTGCCGCCCGAGGAGCGCTCGATCGGCATGATGTTCCAGGATTTCGCCCTGTTTCCGCATCTGACGGTGGCCGGAAACGTGGCATTCGGGCTGACGGGCAGCCCGGCCCCGGAACGTGAGGCGCGGGTGCGCGAACTGCTGGACAAGGTGGGCATGACGCATCATGCGGCGGCCTATCCGCATCAGCTTTCGGGTGGCGAACAGCAGCGCGTGGCGCTGGCCCGGGCGCTTGCGCCGCGCCCTTCGGTCATGCTGATGGACGAGCCTTTCTCGGGGCTTGACAACCGCCTGCGCGACGAGATCCGCGATGAAACGCTGGCGGTTCTGAAGGACGAGGGCGCCGCGGTGCTGCTGGTAACCCACGATCCGGCCGAAGCGATGCGCATGGCCGACGAGATCGCCCTGATGCGCGCCGGACGGATCGTGCAGCGCGGTGCGCCCTACAACCTTTACAATGCTCCCGTCGACAAGGAGGCCGCCGCCTTCTTTTCCGACATCAACGTGATTACCGGCCGGGTGCGGGGCGCGCTGACCGACACCCCCTTCGGCCAGTTCCTGACACCGGGCGTGCCCGACGGCACGGTTGTTGATATCGTGATCCGCCCGCAGCACCTGAAGATCGATTTCGATCGTGGCGGCAAGGGGCCGAACCCCACGCCAAGCGATGGTGTGCCCGCGCGCGGGGTGGTCGAGCGGGCGCGTTTCCTGGGCAACGAGAGCCTGGTCGAATTCCGTATGGACTATGGCGACGAAAAGCTGACCGCGGCGGTGCCCTCGGTCTTTCTGCCCCGGCCGGGAACCCCCCTGTGGCTGACCATGCGCCGCGACCGCTGCTTCGTATTCCCGCGTCAGACGCCGCCGGTCCGGGGCGGGGGCAATGCCGGGGCGGAAGTGGCCGGTGGTCACTCCGGCGGCAGCAGCGATCCGCGGGGATAGCCCCGGGAAATGCCGGCCAAAGCCGGTGCCGGCTTTTCTTGCCAAACTGTTCGGTTCAGCCTAAGCTGTTTGAAACAGGGAGGAAAACAATGAGAAGAACAGGATCTGGCAGGCGAAAGTGGCTGCGCCGCTTCCTGCTGCTGTTGGCGCTTGCCGGGATCGGGTTCTTCGGTTTCCTGCCGGGCTATGTGGATGGGCAGCGCAATGCGGTAAAACCGCATGACCCTTATCCCGTCACCGCCAGTGCGCAGGCGCTGCACGATGATCTGATCATCGGTGACTGGCATGCCGATCCCCTGTTGTGGAAGCGCGATCTGACAAGGCGCAACAGCCGCGGGCAGATCGATATTCCCCGCCTGCAGGAAGGCAATGTGGCGCTTCAGGTCTTTACCGCCGTTACCAAGGCGCCGATGGGGCTGAATTACGAACACAACGATCCCGATACCCTTGACAACATCACCCTGCTGGCCATTGCCCAGCTGTGGCCCCTGCCGACCTGGACCAGCCTCAAGGAACGGGCGCTTTATCAGGCGCACAAGCTGGAGCTGTTCGCGGAAAAGCGGCCCGATGACCTGATGATCATCCGCACCCGCGCCGATCTCGAGACGGTGCTGCAAAGGCGGGCCGCCGGCCAGCCGGTGGTGGGGGCCATTCTGGGGATCGAGGGCGCGCATCCGCTTGAGGGGCGGATCGGCAATCTCGATGTGCTGGAGCGTGCGGGCTATCGGCTGATCGCATTGCAGCACTTTTTCGACAACGAACTGGGCGGCACGCTTCATTCGCGCGAAAACAACGGCCTGACCGATTTCGGCCGCGAGGTGGTGCGCGAGGTGGCAAGGCGGGGGATGATCCTGGACATCGCCCATTCAAGCGAAAACGTGGTGCGCGAAGTGCTTGAAATGACGGATATTCCGCTGGTGCTGAGCCACAGCGGCATCAAGAGCCACTGCGAAACCAGGCGCAACCTGCCCGACGAGCTGATGCGCCGGATCGCGGCCACCGGCGGGGTGATCGGTATCGGCTACTGGCAGGAAGTCACCTGCGACGACAGCCTTGAAGGAATCGTGAAAAGCATTCTTGCGGCCATCGCCCTGGTGGGCGAGGATGCGGTGTCCCTGGGTTCGGACTTCGATGGCGCGGTGACAACCAGCCTTGATGCGTCGGAACTGCCAGCCCTGACCCAGGCTCTGCTTGATGCGGGCCTGAGCGAAGCCCGGATCCGCAAGGTGATGGGGGAAAACATGCTGCGGGTGCTGCGCGCGCGCCTGAAATGAGTGCAGGGCCCTGTCGGGCGGGACGGTTTCCCGCCGGCCGCGCGGCGGCGGCGAATCCGCACCGCTTCAGGCAGTTTCCAGAAGGCCCTTTTCCCTTGCCAGTTCCTGCATCCGCTTCTGCAGCTTTTCGAAGGCACGCACTTCGATCTGGCGGATGCGCTCGCGGCTGACGCCGTATTCGCCGGAAAGCTCTTCCAGTGTCACCGGATCTTCCGACAGGCGGCGCTTGGTCAGGATATCCCTTTCGCGCGTGTTCAGCACATCCATCGCCTGGGTCAGCATTTCGCTGCGCACCTGAAGCTCGTCCTTTTCCTCGAGTTCGGCAGCCTGGTCGGCGTTTTCGTCGGTCAGCCAGTCCTGCCACTGGGTGGCGCCTTCGCCATCGGAGCTGACCAGCGCATTCAGTGAGGCATCCCCCCCCGACATGCGCCGGTTCATCGAGATCACCTCGTCCTCGCTGACATTCAGGTCATGGGCAATCTGCTTCACCTTGTCGGGGTGCAGGTCGCCCTCTTCCAGTGCGCCTATGCGGGCCTTGGCCTTGCGCAGGTTGAAGAACAGCTTCTTCTGCGCGCTGGTGGTGCCCATCTTCACCAGCGACCACGAGCGCAGGATGTATTCCTGGATCGCAGCGCGGATCCACCACATGGCATAGGTGGCCAGACGAAAGCCCTTTTCCGGGTCGAATCGCTTGACCGCCTGCATCAGGCCCACATTGGCTTCGCTGATCACCTCGGCCTGGGGCAGCCCGTAGCCGCGATAGCCCATGGCGATCTTGGCCGCCAGACGCAGGTGGCTGGTGACAAGCTTGTGCGCGGCCTCCGTATCCTGATGCTCGACCCAGCGTTTGGCCAGCATGTATTCCTCCTCCGGTGCCAGCATCGGAAACTTGCGGATTTCCTGCAGATAGCGGTTCAACCCCTGTTCCGGGCTGGGTGCCGGGAGCTTGTCATAATTGCCCACGAAAGCTTTATCCCTCTCCTCGCCCCGACATATCGGGGCCCGATATTCGATATGGCAGTCGGAATCCGGTTTTCAAGCCCGGCTACCATCAATACCTTATCATAATGATAAGAAATAACCATGGCCTGCGGGTCATTGTTTCAGTTCACCACGCCGGGGGCATCACCAACAGCCCGCACCCCGCCCGTCCGGCAGCCAATCCAGCCCCCGGCCGGGAAACACCGGGAACACCCCGGCCAGAAACATCAGCCTGCTGCCACGGCCCGCCTGCCCGACCGCCAGCCGAAAAACACCAGCAGGGGCACGGCGAAAAACACCGCCCATTGCGGCATCTGGCTCAGGTTGTCCAGCCGGCT
>Ga0256839_1002003_pt1 | contig 23613 bp, 14 predicted proteins | sample 354166metaG_FD_185968 | JGI IMG/M metagenome (GOLD analysis project Ga0256839, IMG submission 185968) | Hydrothermal vent microbial communities from Mid Atlantic Ridge, Atlantic Ocean - 354-166 | ecosystem: Environmental > Aquatic > Marine > Hydrothermal vents | place: Atlantic Ocean: Mid... | reverse complement strand
GAACCACTACCTGTTTGCGTAAAAGTAGCGGTAACGTTTTTTATGGTATCCATGATGATACTTGCCGGATTTGCTGTACCGGCAAAATCCCCGCTCCAGCCATTAAATTGCCAGCCATTATTTGTATTGGCCGTTAGGGTAACAACTGTACCGGGGGAATAGCTACCGCCTGAAGGGGATAATGTTACGGCACCACTGCCTAAGGTACTAACATTTAATACAAATTGTGGGTTAGGGTCAACAATAAAGGTAGCCGTTACCAACTTATCAGCATCCATTGTTATACTTGCCTGGGCAGTAGTATCGGTAATATCACCACTCCAACCATCAAATAAATAGCCGGCAGCAGGGGTAGCCGTGAGATTAACAACAGTACCTTCGTTATAGACACCACCTGCGGGGGCTACACTACCGTTACCAATAATGTTAGTGGTAAGTGTATGTTGTATCGGAGCGGTTCCGGGATAGCCAAAAATATCGACTTCTAAATAACTGTTCCATAAGCTTATAGAGTTCCCATGCCCATTAATACGAACAAACTGACCCGATTCATCCGTTACGTCAAAAGACTCCAGGCCAGTGGTTGTGCCCCCGGATTGACCAGCAAACACAGGTATCCAGTCAACTTGATTGGTAGATACTTCTATATCAAATGAAGCTGTCCTGATATCACCTCTATGAAAGGCTATATCAAGTGAGGTTATCACAAAAACGTCCCCCAAGTCAAAAACAATCCATTGTTCCCCTTCTGCAGACCATCTGGTTCCAAAATCATTATCAATAGTATTTGCGGGAGCATTGGGTGCCTCAAATGTACTTGCAGATACAGAAGAAATTGTGAGGTTTAGTGGTGTGATATTCACTAAACTAAACGTAGCCGTTACCGATTTATCGCTATCCATGGTAACCGTTACCGGGTTGGACGTGCCTGTTACAGCCCCGCTCCAGCCAGCAAAACGGTAGCCGGCAGCCGGGGTGGCCGTAAGCGTTACCACCGTGGCCGAATCATAAACACCTCCGGACGGGCTGATACTGCCGCTGCCAACAACCGAGGTTGTTAAATTATACTGGGCCAAACTAAACGTAGCCGTTACCGATTTATCGCTATCCATGGTAACCGTTACCGGGTTGGACATGCCTGTTACAGCCCCGCTCCAGCCAGCAAAACGGTAGCCGGCAGCCGGGGTGGCCGTAAGCGTTACCACCGTGGCCGAATCATAAACACCTCCGGACGGGCTGATACTGCCATTGTTGGCACTTGTTGTCAAGGTATAGGTAGTTGAGCCCGTTCCCATAAACTCTAATGCCCCGATATCCCATTCTGCTTCGTTTGCAGGGCGTGGATTGCCAGCAAAGTCAACTTTAATGTTAATACCATATGTGTTAAAAAACACATCATAAGCATCAGACACCGGTCCCGAAGCGTTAATGGCAGGACTTCCGGACTGCAAACGAAAATCCCTGCCGGCAGGGTTTACCAATAACGGGTCAATGGTGAGGCAGTTGGTACAACCGGAACCATTGGTGCCGTTAGCAAATTGTACATTATAAGAATAATCCAGACCGGGGCAGGAACCACATCTTTCATAGGCAACACCATTGCTCAAATAAATATTGTTGGTATTAACCGGTGCCGGGCCGGTAACCCTGTGCGCACCGGTATTGTTGTTATATAAAGTGTTATTGGAGGTGTTTCTGGAGTCCCTGTTTATTCCGTAACCGTCAATGTTATGGATAATATTCCCCAAAACATAAGGTTTAAATATGGCATTCACCGGGTCTATGCCATCATCACTGTCGTAAATTTCATTAAATATAATCCAAATATTTTCTTGAGTACCTTCATCATTAATCCGTATAGCTTCCCCGGCCGAGGTAGGATAAAGTGTCCTATAACCATATATTTCGTTTTGGGATATTATCACATTTTTAGACCCCTTGGCATCAATGGCATTTTCCCCATCGTTGTGAATAAGGTTGCGCCCGATAAATATCCTGTCCGCCTCAAAGTCTTTGATATTAGCCGGGATAGCAGCCCAGTTCCGATCTATAATTTGAATACCGTCATCTCCGTTTTCGTATATATTATTGTCAATTATCCAAATATTCTCTGATCTGTTGTCGATCATAATACCAAATCTGCCTTGTTCGGCTGTTCCGGGATAAAAGCCGTTGTCATGAATATTGTTATTATAAATAACAATGTGCTGCTTTAGATCGCCATCGGTATAATCCAGTTTATACGTCCAGATTTCTATACCTGAACTCCCTCCGCCATTAACAACGGCATCCGCAGTAATTTCGGAGTTGCGTATAGCGATGTGATCAGTTGGCTGATAGATTTTAAGGGTTGGCCCGTCTATCAAAGCATTTTCAATTATAAGATAAGAACAAAACCGAAGCAGCAAGTCATCAGACTGACCCGGGAACCCTCCTATTTTAAAGGGTTGGCTTCCATTAGCCCCTCTGATAAATATCGGCTTTTCGGCTGTTCCCTGAAAATTGAACCAAGGCATATAAAATGCCCCCGGAGAATTAGGGTCCTGAACAATATTATCATTATACGGGCCATTGTGTACTTCAACCACACTACCTGCCACTAAATTTTGCGGTATGGTTAACCGTGGTGTAGTAGCGGTACCATAGGGGTTGTTTACATCCGTTGCACTGGGATGGGCCCTGTCAACATAATGGGTATAAGGGCCATTGCCGGCATCCTTATAAGGCTCCGGGCCATTACCAAAATCATACGTTGCATTGCTATACATAGTGTGGGCCTCTTCAATCCCAAACTCCGGTGCGGGGATACCTATAGGAGGAACGAATTGTGCATTTACCCTTAAACCTATGGTCAGAAAAGATAATAAGCTTAAGAGATGAAGCCATTTTCCCCCAGCGGGGCGATTATTAGGTAATAGCAAGTTTTTCATAACTAAATGGGGTTAATCAGGTTAAACTATCTTATTCTATTTTTTTCAATGCCGTAACCGGTTTGAATAAATGGCAGCAAAACCCTTACCTATTTGCCAGACCACTGTAGCGTAAAAGTCAGTTGGCCTCGGGTTTTCCTGAACCGTTAGCACCAGTACTTGAAAAGCACGATGTTAATCCGGGTCCGCCATGGTAATCTTAAATTCTTCGTTAGGTATATGTTCTTTTGCCATTTTTTTGATCAGGTTGTTAACAACCAGCGGCTGCTCTGCATACTTATTTTCCCTTTCGTAAGGGTCGGCCTGAATGTTGAACAATTCGGTTGTAATGCTACTGTCTGCCTTTATTTTTACAATTTTCCAATCGCCCGCTATAAGCGCCTGGCGCTCCAGGCCATCTGCTACAAACTCCCAATAGAGGTATTCATGCTGTTTTTGGCCGTCTTTGCCCAATAATGTTGACAAAAACGAAATACCGTCTGTCGGTGGCATGGTGGTTTCCCCGAGTAACTCTCCTATAGTCGGGAAAACATCCCAAAAGGCCGAAACATGGTGGGTAATACCCGGGGCAATCCGGCCAGGCCATCGGGCTATCATGGGCACCCGGATTCCCCCCTGGTAAAGGTCACGCTTGTACCCCCTGAACCCACTGGCGCTATTAAAAAAATCGGGGTCGGCACCGGCCTTATAATCCGGGCCGTTGTCGCTGGTAAAGATTACCAGCGTATTCCGGTCCAGGTCGAGTTTTTCCAATTTGGCCATAATTTCACCGACATGGCGGTCCAGCCGGGAGACCATAGCCGCATAAGTAGCATGCGGGTACGGCTGTGAGCAATAGGTCTTTACATTCCAGCCCGGGCCGTAGTCACCTCCCTGAGGGGCCACATAAGGGGTCTCCGGGAATTTTCTCCTGTAGGACGCAACGATGGAGTCTTCGGGAACAATTAGTTCCAGGTGCGGCAGGGTAGTAGGCAGGTAAAGAAAAAACGGTTTATCCCCGGCCTCATCAATAAACCGGAGTGCTTTTTCCTGAATCAGATCGGCCGAATAAACTTTGGTATTATAGCCGTCATTTCCTGCCAAAAGAACTTTTTCCCGGTTATGCCATAAGTATTTTGGGTAATAGCTGTGTGCCTGGCTTTGGCAGATATAGCCAAAAAACTCGTCAAAGCCAAAGTTGTTCGGATCACTTTTACTTCCCGGGTAGCCTATCCCCCATTTGCCGAAAGCGCCTGTTTTGTAGCCGTGGTCTTTGAGCATTTTTGCCAACGAAAACCCCTCTTGCAAGGGCACCTGGCCTTCGGGCGACACCGGCTTATTACCCCTTACCGATACATGGCCGGTATGCAGGCCGGTCATTAAAGAGGCCCGGGAGGGGGCGCAAACCGTACTGCCAGCATAATGACGGGTAAACAGCATGCCTTCACGGGCCAGTTTATCGATATGCGGGGTCTTGATTTTTTGCTGGCCATACACCCCTAAATCCCCATACCCTAAATCATCGGCCAGGATATAAATTATATTAGGCTTGTCAGCCGGAAGCCTTTGAGCTTCTCCGGTACAGGATGTTAGAACCGGGGCCACGACAAAAGCAGCTATACACAGGCCACACCATCGGAATAAGTATTGACGTATTTTCATCATGTCTGGTTGGTCAGGTTAAGGTAGGCATGCCCTGTATCCAGCCGACAGAACAAGCTCCGTTAATAAATATCTGTTTTTTGCCATTTACCCCCATTGGGGGATAAAAAAATGCCTGTCCCGCAAGTCAGGTAGGTCCATAGGTAACCATTTTTTGGGTTCTGGCAGAGCTAACGGGCATACAGGTCTCTCCGGAACCAGGTCCGGGGCCAGCATCATTAGCTGGGTGCCTTACCAGAAGAAAGCATACAATAAGGTGAGGATAAGTAGAATAATTACAGCCGAAATATTGAATACGGTGCCGGTATGAAACAATCTTTTGGTAAGGGTTATGCCGTTTTTGTCATCCTTGCCTTTGCCCTCTATCCAACTGGCTACGGCAATTACTACTAGTGTAGCAATGCAGGTGATTAGCATTTGGTGCATAAAGGGGATATTTACGAAAAGCACAGAGCCCGACCAGCCATTGGGAGCTATTTTAAAATACATAGCTATAGGGATGGAAAGGGTTACCCCCCAGATAGCGCCTTTATTAGTGGCTTTTTTATAGAACAAGCCGGCCAGGAATACGGCCAGGATTCCCGGGCTTACCACACCCGTATATTCCTGAATAAACTGAAAGGCCTGGCCGAAATTACCGGGCAAAGGAGCCAATAAAACCGCAATTATAAGTGCAACGGCAGCGGTTATCCTGCCCACGTTAACTATTTTTTGGTCGTTGGCATTACGGTTGATGTAGGGCAGGTAAATATCCATGGTAAATATGGTGGCTGTTGAGTTGAGCATAGAGGCCAAAGAAGAGACAACGGCTGCTGCCAAAGCAGCCAGTACTAGCCCTTTAAAACCGGCAGGGACAAAGTTTTTTATTAACCAGGGGGCGGCATTATCGTTAACAACGGAGCCATTGGCGTTGATAAAATCAGCACCCACTATAGCTCCGGTGGCATCTATGTTCATAACATAAGCAATGATACCCGGCACCACCACAATCAGCGGAATCAATAGCTTTAAAAAGGCGGCAAAAGCTATTCCCTTCTGCGCTTCAGCAAGGTTTTTGGCCGCCAGGGCCCTTTGGATTATGTACTGATTAAAGCCCCAATAATATAAATTAGCCACCCACATTCCGCCAATAATAACGGCCAGCCCCGGTAAATCCCACCAGGCATCTTTGCCGTTGGGGGTAATAATTTCGCCTTTTTCCAATATCATCGAGAATTTTTCGGGCACCACATGGTAAATATGTACCAGCCCATTGATAATACCACCGCCTGGGGCCACCTTATCCAAAGCAATAAAAGCGGTTGCCAAACCTCCGGCTACCAAAAGCACTACCTGCACTACATCTGTCCAGGCCACAGCCGAAAGCCCTCCCCACAAAGAATAAACAGCTGCAAACAGGGCTAACCCTATGATGCCGGTTAACATTAAGCTGCCGTCACCATTACCAATAATCGTGTCCAATGCTTTGCCTCCCAAATACAAAACGGTTGTGAGGTTTACAAAAACATAAAGAGCGAGCCAAAATACGGCCAATATGGTTTTCAGGTTTTGACCAAACCTCTTTTCAACAAATTCAGGGATGGTATAAAGCCCTTTTTTGATGAATACCGGGAGGAAATATTTACCTACAATGATTAGCGTAATGGCAGCCATCCACTCGTACGAAGCAATAGCCAGGCCAATAGCAAAGCCGGACCCCGACATACCGATAAATTGTTCGGCAGAAATATTGGCGGCAATCAATGAGGCACCTATGGCCCACCACGGCAATGATTTGCTTGCCAAAAAATAATCTTCGGCATTTTTCTGATGCCCTTTCTTATTTCCGGAAACGTACAACCCTACCCCGATAATGAGTAAACCGTACGCCACAAATACGAGTATATCTACTGTTGAAAATTCCATTTGTTAAAGTGTAAAGTCTTTTTCGTTTATAATAATTCACAAAAACACACCTTTGGAGGACACTGATTTAACCTGAATACCGTTATGGTATTACCGTAACCATTTGTCCAGGTTTTCTTTTACAAAGGCATCGTCATTTAATTGCGGATAGCTGGCATACACCCGGTCAATCTCCTGTAACTGGCCCCGGGTGAGCCCTTCGTTTTTGTTTAATGTCCAAACTCCATCGAGCAGCCCCTGGCGCCTTAACACTTCATGAAGACCAACTATACAGCCTTTAAAGTTGTTTGCAGCATCAAAAAAAGCGGCATTGGCATCGGTTATCTGGTTGGCCAACGCAAGCCATTCCCCGGTACGTTTGCTGTCCCGGTTTGTTTTAATGTCCTTAAGCAGGGTAACCGCACGTTGTGCCCAAACCGCCCAATGGCCCAGCAGCCCACCGGTTATGTTTATGTTATGTACTTTATTTTTATATTGGATTTGGTAATCAGCCAGTAAGTCAACCACAATATTATCATCGTTACCGGTATAGAGGGCTATGTCACCTGCCCGGCCCGACTCCACTACCCCCCTGACCACATCAAATGTACAGTAGCGGTTAAAAGGGGCTATCTTAATGGCCACTACATTTTCTATACCGGCAAATTCGCGCCAAAAGTCAACATCAAAATACCTGCCCCCCACAGCTTTTTGCAAATAAAAACCAATAACGGGAATAACCCGGGCTACCTCTTTACAGTGGGCAATGATTTCGGTGTTTCCGGCCCCGGAAAATGCAGCCAGGCCCAGCAGCACGGCATCGTATTGCAGGTCTTTGGCCATTTCGGCCTCGGCAACCGCCTGCCTGGTTTTGCCTATTACACCAGCCACCCGGAAAGCATCATAACCGGTTGCCCTGAAAAAGTTGTCCGCTTCTTCACGGGCCAGTTCCAGTACAGGCCGGTACAAATCAATACCGGGGTTTCTAATCTCAAATTGGGTGGTATGTACGCCCACAGCCAGGCCGCCCGCACCGGCCTCCAGGTAATAACGTGTCAGGGCCCTTTGCCTGCGTTCATCCAGTTTTCGGCTTTTGGTAAGCGCCAGTGGGTGGGCGGGTATTACCATCCCCGCATGCAACATATTTTTTTTGGCTAGGTTTAGTTCCATGGTTTTATCATTCGGTTTTATTGTTCAATACTTGCCGTCACGGGCTTCAAAGCGTGTAGGCTTGCCCAGGGTTTTACCTTCGTTCAGCAGCCAGCGGGCGGTCCATTCTATCATTTGGCTTAAGGTGGTACGGGGCCTGCCCAGGCGGGCATACGACAGCGAGCCGTCTCCCAACAAAGCCGTAGGGCTTTCCTTACCGGTAAAACTGACTTCCTTGCCCATCAGGCGGGCAAATTCTTGCGCCACTTCCCTAACCGGAAATATTTCTGTTCCGGCAATATTCAATATTTCGGCCGGGCTGTTACAATAGCTTATGCTACGCAGTATCATATCGTTTGCATCGGTTTGCCATATCACATTGGCGTAGCCCATTGCAAGGTCAACCGGGATGTTATTTTTTACTTTGGTGGCAATGTCCACCAAAACCCCGTAACGAAGTTCGACCGAGTAATAAAGGCGGATTAAGATAACCCGGGTACCGTATTTTTTGCTGCCATATTCAAAGAGCCGCTCCCGGCCCAGGCACGATTGGGCATATTCCCCTATAGGGCCCACCGCATCGGTTTCTTTGGAACCGGCCGAGTTAACCGGCACCAACGGATATACGCAACCGGTAGAAAAAGCGACAATATCGGAAGACCTGAACCGCTCGGCAACCAGACCGGGCAAATAGCTGTTCATGGCCCAGGTGAGGGGCTCGTTGCCTGCGGTGCCGAATTTCTGCCCGGCCAGGTAAAATATGTTTTGGGCATCCGGCAACGATTGCAGAAAGGCCTTGTCTGTCAGGTCTCCTTTAAACGTAGAAATACCGTGTTTCTCGAGGTAATCTTGTTGCCCGGGGGTGTTAAAGCGGGCGACCCCAATGATCCTATTGGTACCCCCTCCTGCCGTTATGGCCCTTTTGGCCATTTTAGCCATTGATACACCCATTTTGCCCGCCACCCCTAAAAACATAATATCGCCTTTCAAGGATTTAAACTGCTCAATCAGCGCTTTGCCGGGCCGGGAAAGGGCTTCTTCCAGCTCTTCTTCGTTTTTGTAATATCTTTCCATTAAATCATAGGTTATTTGTTCCGTACTATGCCTGTGACCATACCCGCAGGCAAGCTATTATTTTTGTTTTATTGACAACTGTCCCTTTGCCAGTAGCGGACACAAGCATGTCCGTCAGGGTAGCGGTAACAGCCGGGCCCAACAACCTCCCCGCCCTTCCGGTGGGGGTTAACAGGCGAAAAAGATACCGGTTAAATACGCGCATAGCTTTAGTTGTTGCGGGGTACGGCCTTTACCAGCAAATGCCGGCTAAATACAAGGGGCAAGGTTTGGTTGCCTCTGATGCTACCCAACTTAACTTCATGTTCGTAATCAATAATATCGTATAGCCTGTCTTCCAGGCCCCTGAATTCAACTTCTCCTTGCCATTCGGTAGCGTAAAAAGCATAGTACAGGGTGTCATTTACTAAAATGGTATGGGTCTCCGGCACATCGTAGGCTATATCGTATAAATTAAGATACTCCCCTTTGCTAAGGGTGTTTTCATGATAAACCCTTAGCCATTTGGTGAAAAGTTTTTTTCTTTCGGGCGACAGGTAGCCCGGGTATTTTTGGCGCAAAAACGCGGCATTGTCTTCTTCCTTGCTTACAAACATGGTTCCGGGTATGCCCCCAACCCCAATCATGGCCGGAAAGTTTTCCGGGGTGTAGCGCCTTTCGATGTGGTCGCCATAAAATGCCGCGGCAGGCCCCATAAGCGCCTTTATGACCTTGCCCCGATGCCTGATTTGCCAGGTAGTGTTAAAATCGGATGATACAGGCTGATTATAATAAGGCATTTTGTAAAAGGAGGGAAACATGCCGCAAGGACATACTTCCACTACCGCCCCCGGCTTTAAGGCGATGGTTTCTTCGTACAGGATTTTGTAGATTTCGGGAAGCGCCTCCACCGATTCTTCCGGGTATTTGTGACGGTGGCCTGCGGCATAGCATTTACCAACGGAGTTGATAAGCTCCTGGTCAATTTTGAACCCGTCAAAGCCCCATTCCCCGATAAACTTTTTAGCCATTTGCCGGTAATAATCCTGCACCCCTTTAACGGCCGGGCACAGGTAGGGGGTATATTGTTTACCCATGAACTTGTCGCCTTCGGTAGCCCCCTCGCGGTTAATCAGCAGCCATTCGGGGTGTTCGGCAGCTAATTTCTCTCCTGCTATATGGGTGGTGATCCATATTTTTATTTTCAAGCCGTTGTCGTGAAACCTGTTGACAAAATTTTTCATCCCTTTGTCCCCGAGCGGAAAGGTGTCATCGCGGGGGGCATAGTCCCCGTTATAATAAAACCAGCCAGCATCCAGCGTAGCCACTTTAAAGCCAAAATCCTTGATGACGGGTATCATGGCAAAGATCTGCTCCTGGCTGAAGTCAGGGCCGAACCCCCAGCTACACCATATCGGTTCGTAGGCATCGGGGGGAGGTTGTGGCATCTCCAGGCCATTTCTGGCCATAAGGTTGGCATATACCTTCAGCCCGTTGTAAAAATCGCCCCCGTGCACAGCCACTGCCACCGGTAGGGCTTCATAGGTATCGGTAAAGGCCGGGCCGTCCCGGTCGTAGGCAATGCTTATTGCCAACGAACTATCGGCAATTACCCGGGCAGGGAGCGATATAAGCGTAGGCTTGTCCCGCAGGCTACCGATCAAAAGGCCCGTTTCTTTATTCCAAACATCCAGTGCGGGCAAGCCTCCGCCTGTTTCGCCTATAGCCAACTGCTGCCCCTGATAATTTTGGTAGGAGAAAGTATCGGTAACCGGTAAAACCCAATCGGGCCTTTCCTTGTAAGAAGCGCCCTGCAAAATGTAAAAATCATGGAGTTTATTGGCACTATCGGTTAGGGTGGAGCTTAAGTTAAATGCATTGCCAACTTCGGTATTAATCACCAACCCTGCCGTTGAGCTTATATTTCGGTAGGTCGTGTTTATGACAACTGCTTCGGGAAAATCTTCATACAGATCAATTTGCAGGCGCTTTTCTATTACCGACTGCAAAGGGCCGGAGGCTTTGGCCACCACACTAAGCCGCCTGCCCGCACCGTAGCGGGTATGGATATCAGCATATCGGGTTTGGGCATTATCAACCACAAACCGGTTTACCTTTTGGTTGTTTACAATCAGGTAATGGGGGGTATTTCCAGGCCGGATTATCGAGAGTTCCCCATCCGGTGTTTTTCTGAAGATATTGATGCTGGTGGTACTGTCTATGACAAACTTCAGGTAGTCGTTTTCCAGTACTGCAGGCTTGCCAGCCGGCCCGGCAACCGTGCAGGCAACTAACAGTAATCCGGGAACCCACAAGGCCAGATACCGTTGTGCCATGCGGGCGAATATAGGGTGGTCGTTATTTCCAGTCATCTTTGCATCATTTATTAAACCAAGTGTAAACTTTCCCTCCGAGGATGTTATGGGCCAGCGAGAATTCACCCGGAGCCACATCGGCCACCAGCAAGTCGGCACTTTTGCCCACCTCAACGGAACCGCAACCAGGCCGTCCGCCATGTTTGTTGAAAATACCCAGTAACCTGGCCGGGTTGGCACTATACATAACTGAGGCATACACCAGGGCTTCGTGCAATGATAGGGCTTGATGTGTCCGGTGCCAAATACCGGGAATAGGGGTAGTAAGCCACAATACCATATTACCGTACCCTGTATCTGCTGTTAGTACGCTACCAAACAGGGTATTTTCCTTGCCAAGCACCTGCAGGTATTTCTTATTGCTGCTTACAGCCCCTTTTAACCCCAGAAGTTCAAACCGTTCCAATCCGGACAAGCCGTTGGCAAACATGGAGTCGGTTATTATAACCACCCGTTCATGGCCTTTGCGGGCAATTATATCGCGTACATAAGCAGGGGCAACATGGTAGCCGTCACAGATGACTTCCAGGTACACCTTATCGGAACGCAGCATGGCCTCCACAGCCCCTCCGCCACGAAAACCTTTGCTGCTGCTGCGGCTGGGGCCGTTCAAAAAATGAACGGCTACATTCAACCCGGCTTTTACCGCCCGGTCAAAATTATCACCAAAAGCAGCGCTATGGCCTCCGGCCACTATTATCCCGTTTTTCACCAGGTCTTTGGTGAGGCGACAGCCCTGTTCATCATGTTCAGGGGGCAGGTTTACTATTTTCAACAAATTGCCGGAAGCTTCCTGCAGCCGGTCAATTACCTGTTGTTCGGCCGCATAAAAATATTCCGGGTTTTGGGCACCGGCATAAACCGGGTCTTTCAGAAAGGTGCCCTCCAGATTGATGCCATACACCAACTCCCGGTAAGCCGGTTGCTCCTCAAGAAAATCTCTGACTAAGCTTAAGGCCCTACATAGCTGATCCAGGGGGGCTGCCATGGTGGTTAAAAGCACTTTGTTTATCCCCGTTCTTATATAAAAATCCAGGGCGGCTTTCAAGCCGTTTTTATAGGCCTGAGCAGTACTATCAAACGCATCATCCTGCTGCCGGTATGTGCCAAACGAGGTGTCGAACCCGACCGAACCATGGTTGTGGATATCTATAAACCCGGGTAAAACGTATTTGCCCCTGGCGTGCATAACGGCAGTGCCCTTTCCGGGCCGGATGGCCGGGTTTATTTGGGCAATAAGGCTGTCTTCAACCAATACGTCTGCCCGGTAAACCTGATCTGGCCCTACTACAGAAGCCCCCTTTATCAGTAAGCTTTTCATCTGTTTATATTCTATTTTATTCACGTTGTGTCTGCTTTTATGGTGTTCATGAACCACTACATTAGGTTTCAACGGTCAAATGCCTGCTTTGTCGGTTGCTTACGCTAAAACTTCAGCGGCAGCGTGCAGACAGGCAACCTGGGCGATTAATATAAATATAATCATTGCCTTGTGCCTGTGCACCGTAGTGCTTCTGCACACAGGTGTGTGTTGCATAATTACCTTAATCTTCCCGGTTTCATAAAACTATTTACCAATTTGAATAACCAGCCACCCGAAAATAATCAGGATACCCACAAAAAGCCAGGCTAATAAAAACCCGCGCCAATCTTCCCGGTAACGCTGCCTGAAATTTTTCCTTCGTGAAGCTTGCAGCCATCCGGGCAAATCAACCAAAATAAGGGCCAGCCCTTTGCTACCGGCCTCCCTTTCTTTTTCGGTGCCCTCCATGTCGTCAACCGAAACCGTGTTTAGCCTTCTGAAAAAGGTATTTAGCTTGTCTTCGGGTTCACGACCGGTAGTTTTGCTAACCACAATAAGAGCCACAAAGCCTGCCAGCATAGCCCAGCCAAAGGGTTCCGGCTGCCATTTATAGATCAGCATAAGTTGGTTTTGTGCCGAATAGTTAATCAGGTAGTAGGTTATAAAAGCAACACTTACCGAGGCCAGTGCCCCATAGCGGTTGGCACCCCGCCAAAGTATGCCACCAAAAATCATAATGCCCATAAAGGCAGCTATAGACTCAGTAAACAGGAAAGCCGACAATACATTATTAATGGTTACCGCGAACCCTACGCTCAACAAGGTTAGCAGCAAACCGGCCAGCCGGCCTGTTTTAACCGATTGCCGGTCGGTAATACCGGGTTTGAAGTAGGGCTTATAAATATCTTTAACAAACAGCGCCCCGAGGTTAACCATAAAATTAGAGCAGGAAGACATATTAGCAGCCAGCAAGCAGGCAATCATTAAGCCTACAAGGCCGGGGGCCAGCAAGGTGCGGGTAGCATAACCGAAGGCATGCTCGGGGTCATCCAGCACAACGCCCCGGTGAATAACCAAGGCCGCTACAATTAAGCCGGTTAAGGCCCATCCCAGGGTAACAAAACGTTTGACAAAGTTGCCGTAGGTTTGCCCCACCCGGCAAGCCCGTTCACTGTTGCCGGTGGCGAACAGCGACATGGAATGAGGCTGGGCCGTTATGCCTATAATGCCATTGAGGGCCAGCATGGAAAGGGTAAAAGGCCCCAGGCCTAAATCGGCACTAAACAACGAAAAAAAATCTTCCGGTAACTTTTCGCGCATGGCCGCAAAACCGCCTATTTCGCTTAAACCACTGGGTATTAACATAAAAGAAAGAACTATAATTAGCAACCCCTGGATAAATTCAGTATGGGCTGCCGCCACCAGGCCACCAACATAGCTATAGATGATAAACGCTACCGTCATTAACACCACTACCCTATTTGACGAAACCGCCCCATCGGTAGCTACGGATATTACTTTGGCCGCCCCTTGCAGCATGGCGCCCATAATAAACACAAAATAGGTAATCGCAAAAACAGTATAAACCAATCTTACGGTTTTCCCATACCGGTCGCCAATCATTTCGGCTGTGGTAGTACGGTTACTTCTGCGGTACCAGGGGGCAATCAGCCAGTAGAAAGGGGTGATAAGCAGATTCTTCCACTGGTACCAAATTGTGGCAAAACCACCGTGAAATGAAGCCCCCGCCTGGGCTACGGGCATTTCGGCATGGGTCCCCGTACCAAAAGCCTGCCCCATCATGGTCCACCATTTAAAGGAGCGCCCCCCCCGGAAATACTGGTCGCTGGTTTTGGCCCTTCTGGCAACCCAAAGGCCATAGGCCGTTATCCCCAAAAAATAAACGATAAGAACGGTAAGGTCAAGTGTTGACATTTGTAATCCTGGAATTAAATTAATAAACTTGTAATTACAAGTTTGAATAATTCCAAAGGTTGGCATTTTTTTTAGAAAGTGCAATAAAAACACCCTTAAAGTTGAAAACATCTGTGCACATACGATCCGTTTATGGTATTTTCGCCTGCCATCGCCTAAAAGAGGTACAACAATCTGCTTGCCGGCCCATGCCGGCCGGGGCACCGGTAGCCCTCCCCGGAAAGAACTTGCGGGGCCCCGATAATGATACAAGTGAAAATTCAGTAGAATTGTAAATTATTCCTGTCACGCAATGATTATGAAAAAGAAAAAACAAGCGGCCGGATACTGGCAAAAAAACCTGCAATACCTTACCGGCCTGCTGGCTGTTTGGTTCACCTGTTCTTTCGGGTTTGGCATCCTATGGGTAGAAAAGTTGAATACGATTAAAATGGGTGGGTTTAAGCTGGGGTTTTGGTTTGCCCAACAAGGGGCTATTTATTCGTTTGTGATAATCATATTTATTTACGTTTTTCTGATGAATAAATTAGACAAGAAGTTCATCGCCAACCCACCGAACAAGAAATAAATGGATATTCAAATTTGGACTTATATAATCGTAGGGGTTACCTTTTTATTGTATATCGGCATAGCGCTCCGCAGCAAAGCAGGCAGCACAAACGAGTTTTATGTGGCCGGGGGAGGGGTATCGCCACTGGCCAACGGCATGGCCACTGCGGCTGACTGGATGTCGGCCGCTTCCTTTATTTCTATGGCCGGGCTCATTTCTTTCATGGGCTATGACGGAGCTGTTTACCTAATGGGTTGGACCGGGGGCTATGTGCTGCTGGCCCTTATGCTGGCCCCCTATCTGCGTAAGTTCGGTAAATTCACCGTTCCCGACTTCATCGGTGACCGGTATTATTCCAATATTGCCCGCTCCGTTGGTGTTATTTGCGCGTTAATCGTTTCGTTCACTTATGTGGCCGGCCAGATGCGTGGCGTGGGTGTTGTTTTTGCCCGGTTCCTTGAAGTTCCGGTAAATACGGGGGTAATAATCGGGATGGTTATCGTGTTTTTTTATGCTGTGATCGGGGGTATGAAGGGCATAACCTATACCCAGGTAGCCCAATACTGTGTATTGATTTTTGCGTACATGGTGCCGGCCATTTTTATTTCACTACAACTTACCGGGGAGTGGTTGCCACAAATAGGTTTTGGCAGCCGGCTGGCTGACGGTTCGGGGATGTATTTACTGGACAAACTGGATGGATTGCACCGCGAGTTGGGTTTTGCCGCTTACACCACAGGGGCCAAATCTACCCTCGATATATTTGCCATTACTTTTGCCCTGATGGTGGGCACAGCCGGGCTACCGCATGTTATTATACGCTTTTTTACCGTACCCCATGTACGCGATGCCCGCCTTTCGGCTGGCTATGCCTTGATTTTTATTGCTGTTCTGTACACCACCGCCCCCGCTATTGCAGCTTTTGCCCGCACCAATTTAATTGAAACAGTAGCCGATACCGAATATTCGGCCGTGCCCGGCTGGTTTAAAAACTGGGAAACTACCGGGCTTATTACTTTTACCGACAAAAATGCCGATGGCAAAATTCAATACCTGGCCAACCCCGCCCGCAACGAACTAACCATTGATCGGGATATTATGGTTTTGGCCAACCCGGAAATAGCCCGCCTACCCAACTGGGTAGTGGCCCTGGTAGCAGCCGGAGGACTGGCCGCTGCCCTTTCAACTGCTGCCGGCTTATTGTTGGTTATTTCTACCAGTATATCACACGATTTAATCAAAAAGCAGATCAAACCGGACATTTCAGACAAAGGCGAGCTCTTATGGGCCCGCATAGGGGCCGGGCTGGCCGTTATTATCGCTGGTTATTTTGGCATTAACCCTCCCGGGTTTGTGGCCGCAACTGTGGCCCTGGCGTTCGGCCTGGCGGCTGCCTCGTTTTTCCCGGCCATTGTTCTGGGCATATTTGACCAACGGATGAATAAAGAAGGGGCTGTGGCGGGCATGGTCACCGGCACCTTGCTTATGTTGTTTTACATGGTCAAATTCAAGTTACAGGGTTTTGGCGGAGGAAATGAAAGCGACTGGTGGCTGGGCATTTCCCCGGAGGGCTTCGGCACGGTAGCCATGCTGGTTAACTTTGGCCTTTCTATGGTTATTTCAAGGCTTACCCCCCCGCCACCGGCCCGGGTAAAAGCTATGGTAAGCGCCATCCGGACACCCGGGGATTAACCCAGCAATGAAGCCGAGTGTTTATCCAGAAACAAATAGGTGGATGCATGTTTCTGCAAGACCGATGCCGGCACCAGGGGAGTAACCTCGCCCTTAACCACCCGCGCTACCGCCTGCGACTTCCGCTTATCCGGCACGCTGCAAATAATATGAGCTGATTGCATAATCCTGTTTACCGACATGCTTATGGCCTGGGTTGGCACTTCTTCCAGGCTGCCAAACCAACCCTCGCCCATCTGCTGCTGGCGGCAGGCCCTATCCAACCCTACTACCAGGTAGGCTTCTTCTGTTTCAAAATCGGCCGGAGGGTCATTAAAAGCCAAATGGGCATTCTCGCCAATGCCCACAAAGGCCACATCAATAGGGTACTGCCCAATCAAATTATGCAACCGCTGGCACTCGGCCTGCACATCGCCCTCCCCGTTTACATAGTGAAAGGCTTTCGGCTTAACAATATCGGCAAAACGTTCTTTCAGGTATTTTCTGAAAGAAGCCGGGTGTGTTTCGGGCAGGCCAATGTACTCGTCCAGGTGAAAACACGTTACCACCGACCAGTCAATCTCCTGTTTGACCAACTCCGCCAACATTTCGAATTGCGAAGCTCCTGTGGCCACAATAATATGGGCCCGGCCGTTTTTCAGAATGGCTTTTCGGATAAACCCGGCCCCCGCTTCCGCAGCCCTTTTGCCCAGTTCGTTTTTATTATCGGTAATAATGATGTGCATGGTTGTTATTTTTATGTTTTCAGCAAAATAACCTAATACGGCAACGTAAGTTGAAACAGGGAAAACACTGTTTTAAACCGCTTTTAAACTATCAAGGCGCAAGTTAGCAAAAAAGCCATGGCAACAAAAAATATGTAACAAAAACTTGTAAATACAAGTAGTATTTATGCTAACTTTAGGGCATGATACGGGAAATAAAGAAACTGGCCGGTCATCATTTAGATGACTTTATTGCCATCCGCAGGCACCTGCATGCCAACCCCGAATTATCTTTTGAAGAGCACAACACATGTGCCTTTATTCTTAATAATTTAAGAAAAACCGGTATTGATGAAGTAAAGCAAGTTGGCCGTACAGGGGTATTGGGTATTATCAAAGGGAAAAAGCCGGGTAAAACTATTTTGCTCCGGGCCGACATTGATGCCCTGCCCGTAAACACGGAGTTACAAGCCGGTTACAGGTCAAAAAGAAAACATGTCATGCATGCCTGTGGACACGATGTGCATACCACTTCCTTGTTGTTTACCGCAGCCATTTTAAACCGGTTTAAAGAGCGGTTTGCAGGCAGCGTACGACTGCTTTTTCAACCCGCTGAGGAGAAAATGCCTGGCGGGGCCCAACAAATGATTAAAGAAGGGGCCCTGGAGCCATTGCCTGCCGCAGTATTGGGCCAGCATGTTTATCCGCAAATACCGGTAGGCAAGGTGGGCTTCAGGCCCGGTAAATTTATGGCCAGCATGGATGAAGTTTACCTGACCGTGAAAGGCAAAGGCGGCCACGGGGCGATGCCCGAAACTACCACCGACCCTGTTTTTATCGCCTGCCAGCTAGTTATTGCGGCCCAGCAACTGGTCAGCCGCGTAGCCGACCCCAAAACACCTACCGTATTGTCTTTTGGCAAAATAACGGCCAATGGCTCGGTAAATGTCATTCCGGACGAGGTGCATTTGGCCGGCACTTTCAGAACACTGAACGAAGACTGGCGCCAGGAAGCCCTCGCAAAACTCAAAAAGCTGGTAACCTCCGTTGCCGAAGGCCTGGGGGGTAGTTGTACGGTAAAAATCAAAAACGGCTACCCGTGCGTAACCAATAACAAGGTGCTTACCAACCGGTTGATACAGTTAGCCGAAGACTATCTGGGAAAAGAAAACGTACTGGAACAACCGGTATGGATGGCCTCGGAAGATTTTGCCTATTACGGCCACCTGGCGCCCGCCACATTTTATTTGCTGGGGGTGCAAAATAAAAAGGCCGGTATTGCTTCTGGCCTGCATACCCCCACTTTTGATGTGGACGAACGAGCCCTGGAAACCGGTGCGGGGCTAATGGCCTGGCTGGCCTTAAACGAACTACAGGGTTAGCCGGGGCCTTACCTGGCGAAGCTCCGGAACCGCTAAGCCGCCTGGCGAAACCACATCAATTTACCCGAGTTCCGGTCCGGCAATCAAAAAATGCTGTTGCGGCCGGCCGGCATAGGGGTTGCCCTTCAAATACATGCGCAAAAACGACCTCTCCCTCTCAAAACCCCAACCAGCCAGCCAGGCTACCAAGTCCCGGTGCCCGGCCAATACATCCACAACCACCGGTTGCCCTTCCATAGTATGCAGCACGTGTGCCAATAGCGCTCTGGCATGGGCCTGCGTAGCGGCTACCAAGGGGCCAACCTGGGTGTAATGACAGCCCGGCCGGCTTAAAACATATCCGGCAACATCCCCCGCACCGGTAAAACAGCAAGCCTTTGCCCTATGCCGGCCGGCCAGGTTGTGCACTACCTTGCCCCTGTTTACCCCGAAAACCTGTTCATCGTACGCAACCACCCCCTTGAGCTTATCAGCCGTTAGCCCTTCAAGTTCAACTGCCGCCCCAATAACGCTAGCGGGAGACCGCAACTTTCGGGTAGTCATCCGTACAATGTCGTACTCACCGGCAAACCCCAACTTATCATACACCTTTTTGCCGGCCGGAGTGGCATCCAGTTTTATGGATTGACAGGTGCCGAGCTTATCAATAAGGGCGTTGAGCAACAATTTGCTGATGCCTTTCCCGCGGTAGTTGCGGTCAACCAGTACCATCCCGATCCAGGCAACTTTATTCTCATAATTTATAGCCGTAATGGTACCGGCCGCTTTGCCGTTGACTTCGGCAACCAGACATAACTCCGGGTTGTGCGACAACAGCAAGGCCCAATCCGCCCGGGTTTGGTTCCACCCTTCGGTATCCTTTAGCGACATGGCAAAGTCCATATCGGCTACTGCCATTTTCCTTATGTTAACTAAGCTCATAACAATATATGCAGAAGTCCCCTGAGAAAGCCCCGTAAGAATTGCCGTCTAAAAATAACTGTCCTCAAAGAAAAAATAAAATTAAGCATAAAGGCGTACCAATATACAATCAAAGGGTAATTATATTTATATCATTGCTGCCCTCTCCGTATATTCAAGGGCTAACCCGGTAAGTTCACAAAAATTCAAAGATTGTGTATTGTTTTACCAGAAAAAAAAACCGCAAAAACGGCCTTTCTGAGTAGCGGGGGCAGGAATTGCTCATCACGCTTGTAGCATGATCTTGCGAGTCTTTTTGGGGTGGCTTTACAGCGAAAGGCGCCTGACTCGCTGTGCCAATTATTGGTTGTTTAATCCCAATCCCCGAACAAGCTCAGAATTTGGACATAAAAAAACCCGACCGCCAACTGGCGGTCAGGCTTCTCTCTGTGTAGCGGGGGCAGGACTTGAACCTGCGACCTTTGGGTTATGAGCCCAACGAGCTACCAACTGCTCCACCCCGCGCTATAGCTTGACAACTTTACGATAAAAGTTGGGTTACTCATATTGCGAGCACAAAATTAGCGGGCTATAGCTAAAAAACAAATACCTTTGCCGTATAAATTTTATGGTACAACAAAAAGAACATAAGGCCGGCTTTGTCAGCATTATCGGTAAGCCCAACGTGGGTAAGTCAACCCTCATGAACCAATTGGTGGGGGAGCGGCTGTCTATCATCACCGCCAAAGCGCAAACCACCCGCCACCGCATTATGGGCATCATCAGTGGCGATGACTTTCAGGTGGTCTATTCCGACACCCCCGGCATCCTCAAGCCTGAGTACGAGCTGCACCAGCAGATGATGAAGTTTGTCAGCGCCTCGTTAGAAGATGCCGACATCATCCTGTTTGTTACCGACCTCTACGAAAAATATGATGAGGCCTTGCTCAAACGCCTGCAGAAGGCCCGGCAACCGGTCATCTTCATCCTCAATAAAACAGACCTGGCCAAAGGCAGCCAGGTAGAAGATAAGCTAAACTACTGGCACCAGGCCTTTACCCCTACGGCTACCCTTACCCTCAGCGCCCTTACCGGAGAGCATGTGCCGGAACTGTTTGCCCTGATCCTGGAATACCTGCCGGCACACCCGCCTTACTTCCCCAAAGATGAGCTTACCGACAAACCGGAGAAGTTCTTTGTGGAAGAGATTATCCGCGAAAAAATATTTATCAACTACAAACAAGAGGTGCCGTACAGCACCCAGGTAGTGGTAGAGTCGTTTAAAGAAGATGCTAAGATTATCCGCATCCGGGCGGAAATTTTTGTTGAGCGCAGGAGCCAGAAAGGCATCATTATCGGCAAAGGCGGGGCCGCCCTGAAAAAGGTGGGCATCGCGGCCCGGCAAGACCTGGAGAAATTTTTTCAGAAACAGGTGCACCTGGAAACCTTTGTGAAAATTGCCGAAGACTGGCGCAAAAAAGAACGCCAACTAAAGAATTTTGGATATTAAGCATATATTAACTATGGCAAATGTGGTGGCAATTGTAGGACGGCCGAATGTAGGCAAATCTACCTTTTTTAACCGGTTGATTGAAAGCCGCACGGCCATTATGGACAACGAAAGCGGGGTTACCCGCGACCGCCAGTACGGGGTGGGCGAATGGAACGGTAAAACCTTTACCGCCATTGATACGGGCGGCTATGTAACCGGCTCCGATGATGTATTTGAGGGCGCCATCCGCGAGCAGGTAAAATATGCCCTGGAAGAGGCTTCGGTAATCATCTTTATGGTAGATGTAAAAGATGGCCTCACCGACCTCGACAAAGACTTTGGCCAGGTGCTGCGCGAACTTAAAAAACCGGTATTTGTGGCCGCCAACAAAGCCGACACCACCGAGTTGGTGCACCTTACCGGGGAGTTTTATGCCCTGGGGTTTAACCAAATCTACCCCATTTCTTCCGCCAATGGCTCCGGCACCGGGGAATTACTGGATGCCGTGGCCGAAGAGCTGGCCGATGAAGCGGTTGACCGGGCCGAAGGCATTCCGCAAATCGCTATTCTGGGGCGGCCTAATGTGGGCAAGTCATCGTTTTTAAATGCCCTGGTAGGGGAAGAACGCAGCATTGTTACCGATGAGGCCGGCACCACCCGCGATGCCATAAACACCCGCTACACCTTGTTTGGCAAAGATTTCATCCTCACCGATACGGCCGGCCTGCGCAGGAAATCGAAAGTAAAAGATAACCTCGAGTTTTATTCCACCCTGCGCTCATTACAAGCCCTGCAAAACAGCGATGTCTGCATTGTGCTGGTAGATGCCACCCGCGGGCTCGAGGCCCAGGATATCAACATTATCAGCCTGGCGGATAAATATGGTAAAGGCATTATGCTCATGGTGAACAAGTGGGACCTGGTGGACAAGGAAAACAACACGGCTGCCAACCTGCAGAAAGAATACGGCAAAAAGCTCGGCCAGCTTGATTACATCCCCATCGTGTTTACCAGTGTAATTGAAAAACAACGTATTTTTAAGGCCATAGAAACGGCCATCGAGGTGTACAACCACAGGAGCACGAAAATCCCCACCTCCAAACTAAACGATGCCCTGCTGCCGGAAATAGAAAAATACCCGCCCCCGGCCATCAAAGGCAAGTATATCAAAATCAAATATGTTACCCAGTTGCCTACGGTAACGCCATCGTTTGCCTTTTTCTGTAATTTGCCCCAATATGTAAAAAGCCCTTACAAGCGATTTCTGGAAAATAAATTACGCGAAAATTTTAATTTAAGGGGGGTGCCCGTACGGATTTTCCTGCGCAAAAAATAGCCGCCAAACAGGCAGCAAAAGCACCTCTGCGCCCCTGCCTTTTGTAACGATAACCCTTTACGGGCCAAATAAGTTGGCCCGGCTCAATTTGTTATTGTTCCTAATTAGTTTTTTCTAATTTATTTGTATTATAGCAGCCGATGGTCAACCTGGTAATTACCCTGCTCAACCACAGCCGGCTTTCTTTCTGGCGCTCCAAAACCCTGGACCGCTCGCTGGCCACGGCTATTTTTACCTGGCTGATGATCGGCATGGTACTTATGTATGCTTTGGCCCTGGGGTTCATGCTCCCCAAAATTTTGGCCAACGTAGCCCCCGATACCAATCCGGTCAGCCTGGTCAACAGCCTGCTGTTCTTCTACTGGCTGTTCGAGGTTATCTTGCGCCTGGTCTGGCAACGTAATGTTACCCTGAACGCCCAATACTACCTCACCCAAAATATTCCTCGACAGGCACTAACCCACTATATGCTGTTAAAGCGTTGGGCCAACCTCTTCCTGCTGCTGGCCCTGCTCATCTTCGGCCCGTTTGCCGTTCGTCAGGTAGCCCCCCTGTATGATGCCCAAACGGCCTGGATATGGCTGGGCTTTATCCTGCTCACCAGCTTCTGGTTGCACCACCTGGTCATAGCCCTGCAGCAGTATTCCCAGGGAAAAATGATTTTACCGCTACTCCTCGGGGCAACCTTGTTTGGGGTCATTTATCTTGATGCTCAGGGGTATTTTAAGCTTACCGCGATCTCGGAACAGGCAATGACGATAGTGATGGGTAATCCTGTGCTGATACTGCCACTGGCGGCCCTGGTAGCTGCAAGTTATTATCTTGATTTCGGGTTGGTGAAAGATAATTTGTCGCTCGATTCCCTGCCGCAAGATACAGCCGTAGCCAGTGCCGGCATCAGCCAATGGGTTGCCGGGCTAACCGGTTATGGCATCATAGGACACTTGCTATCCCTGGAATTACGCCTTATCTGGCGCAACAGGCGGGCCAGGACAGTGGCTTACATAAGTATCTTTTTGTCCCTCTACTTTTTGTTTTTTATTACGCGAACGAGCAATGTAGCAGGTGTGTTCCTATTATTTGCTACCGGGGCCTTTATGATAAACTACGGGCAACTATTATTTAGCTGGGAAAGCCGTTATTTCGATTTCCTGCTGACGCGCAATTTTTCCATGCAAACTTACCTCAAAGCCAAGCTGGCTTTACTGGTGGGAGCCAATACGGTTTTGTTGTTGTTTAATGGCCTTATACTGGTTATTATCAGGCCTTCACTCCTGCCCAATTTGG
>Ga0256839_1002002_pt1 | contig 23624 bp, 19 predicted proteins | sample 354166metaG_FD_185968 | JGI IMG/M metagenome (GOLD analysis project Ga0256839, IMG submission 185968) | Hydrothermal vent microbial communities from Mid Atlantic Ridge, Atlantic Ocean - 354-166 | ecosystem: Environmental > Aquatic > Marine > Hydrothermal vents | place: Atlantic Ocean: Mid... | reverse complement strand
GATGCTTTCCGGATGAAATTGCACGCCATGAACGGGGTGTGACTTATGAGACAGCCCCATAATCAAGCCGTCATCCGTTGTCGCTGTTATCTCAAGACAATTTGGCAGGCTGCCTTTTTCCACAATCAAGGAATGATAGCGTGTGGCGCGAAACGGGCTGTTTAAAGCCTTGAAAACGTCCCCGCCTTCATGGTGGATGTCACTGACCTTGCCATGCATAAGATAAGGCGCGCGGATCACTTTGCCGCCGTAAATCTGTCCGATGGCCTGATGGCCGAGGCAGACACCAAAAATTGGCAGACTGCCATCCGCCTGTTTAATCAGATCAAGACAGATGCCCGCTTCATCGGGCGTGCAGGGGCCGGGGGAGAGGATCACGCCTTCGATCTCGCCTGCCGCATATTTGGCTAAAATATCGCGGACCTCTATGGCGTCATTGCGAAAGACTTGCACGTCCGCGCCAATTTCCCCCATATAATGATAGAGATTATAGGTAAAACTGTCATAATTATCGATCAAATAAAACATGCGGTCTCTTAAATATTTTTCAGGCTGAGGCTTTTTTATACTTTTGGATCAGCTTTAAAGATCTCTTCATCAAACTCGCCTTCGGATTTTGCCACGGCGGTGGCCACGGCCAGATCACCGGTCACATTGACCACGGTGCGCATCATGTCAAGAGGCCGATCAAAGGGCAGAAGGAAACCAACCACAAGCGCCGTTTGCTCTGCGCTGACGCCGATCACGCCCAGGACAGCGGCAAGCAGAAAGAGGCTTGCGCTCGGGACAGCGGCGGTACCAATGGAAACCAGCGTCGTGGTAAGCGCGATCAGGCCATAATCGACAAGGCTCAGGTCAATACCCAAAGACTGGGCAGTGAAAATAGCCACAACACCCACATAAATTCCGGTGCCGTCCATATTGATGGTCGCGCCAAGGGGAATGACGCTTGAGGCAACAGGTGTCTTGATCCCCAGATTTTCCTCTGCAACGGCCATGGTGACAGGCATTGTTGCACTGCTCGAAGAGGTGGAAAAGGCAATAAGCTGGGCATCAATGATGTCTTTGAAGAACCGCGTTGCCGGTAATTTCAGCATGAATTTTATGATGCCGCCGTGCGTGACCACAATATGAAGGACAAAGCCAACAATAAGCGTAAGGGCAAGCGGTATGACATCGGCCAGCGCAGAAATACCCTTTGCGCCAGTGGTTGCGGCAATCAGGGCGAAGACGCCAAAGGGGGCGACCTCCATAATCATATGAATGATTTTCAGCATTACTTCTGTCGCGCTATCCATAAATTTGGCGACCGGCTGGCCTTTGCTGCCCGCGAGCATAATGCCGGAACCAAAGATAATCGCAAAAAATATCACCGCCAGAATATCACCATTTGCCAAGGCTGCTACGGGATTTTGGGGTATGATGCCCATCAATCTTTCCCCCAGCGGCATGACAGGGGCGAGAGCCTGCGCCGTGGCCCCCATCATATCAATGCCTGTACCCGGCTGAATGGCGGTCGCAATGGCAAGGCCAATGACAATGGCAAAGGCGGTTGTACCAACATAAAGCCCCATGGTTTTAACGCCAATGGAACCCAGTTTCTTTGGGTCGCCCATGGCCACAATGCCAGAGACCAGCGTGACAAATACCAGCGGCACCACAATCATCCGGATCAGGCGAATAAAGATGTCACCAATCCATTTAATATTTTCAGCGCCTTCTCCCCAAATGCTGCCAACGACAGCGCCCAAAATCAGCGCCCCTAAAATACGTTTCCAAAGAGGTATTTTAAACCAAAAATTGCCCTTTTCTGATTTGCCATCAGCTTTATCTGTAGATGTCATTATTTTTCCCTATATCTTTCCCTTAAAATAAACTTGGTAACTCTTATACATCATTTGAAGTTAAGCCAAAGGGGTAAAGTTATAAAATTTATGCTGTTTTTGTTACTAAAGAGAATTGGATCCGGAGAGTGGATTCGAACCACTATCGATGGAGTCAGAGTCCATAGTTCTACCATTAAACTACTCCGGATCAGAGGCTGTAAGCCATGACAGGCCCTATATAGTCTTTTTTCAGAGCATATCCAGAAATATTTTGATTTTTTTGGTTGGTACTTGAGGCCCAAGCATTATATAAAAAGTCACAGGATATAAAAATTCACTGAATATAAAAAATCATTGGCTCTTGAATTACTGATGGTATCGTATTTTTTAAACATAAATGGGCTGTAATGAACTCGGAAAATAACAATCAGGCTGGAAAGGCAAATGGTCGGCATCAAAAAACGCCATCTGTTCTGCCAGCGGGTTCTTCTGATGTTAAGGCCAGTCAAAATAAGAAAAACCGTAAGAATAAAAATCGTAAAAACCAGAAGAGACGCCCGGTTGCCCCGAATATATATGGGGCCATTGATCTTGGCACCAATAATTGCCGTTTGCTCGTGGCTCAGCAAACCTCAAGTGGCTTTAGGGTTCTTGACAGCTTCTCACGGGTTGTCCGGCTTGGCGAAGGGCTGGGTAAAACCGGGGCTTTGTCCAAGGAAGCTATTGACCGAACCATAGAGGCCCTTGACATCTGCGTGAGCAAAATAAAGCGGCGCGGCGTCACTCATATGCGAAATGTGGCAACCCAGGCCTGCCGGGAAGCCAGCAATTGTGATGCCTTTATCGAACGGGTTGAAAAAGAGGTTCGCATAAAACTTCACATTATTGACCCAATGGAAGAGGCAAGGCTTGCAGTCTTAGGCTGCAAAGCATTGCTTGAGAAAAAATATTCCCGCGCTATCGTCTTTGACATTGGCGGCGGCAGCACGGAATTGATTTGGGTAAAATTATGCAGGGACGGTTTGCCGGAAATTATCGACTGGACGTCAATTCCCTTTGGCGTTGTTAATCTGTCTGAAAAATATGGAACCAATGACAAGATTTCCGACGGAAAATATAAGGAAATGAAACAAAGCATTCTGGATTCTGTCGCCGCCTTTGTCAAAAAAAATGACATGCAGCTTCATACGGATCAGGGACAAGTTCAGCTTTTGGGTACTTCGGGTACGATCACCACATTAACGGCTATGCATTTGGGGCTTGAAACATATGACAGAAACCAGGTGGACGGCGCAAGGGTAAGCTCATTTCATATTCGGGCGTTATGCCAAAAATTATCCATATTAAATTATGATGAGCGATTGGCCTTGAAGGGCATTGGGGCCGACCGGGCCGATCTTGTGGTTGCGGGCTGCGCCATATTGGAAAGTATCATGGATTTATGGCCCATAGATGAAATTCGGGTCGCGGACAGGGGTATTCGGGAAGGCATGCTTCTGGATATGATGGAAAGTCATCGGCCCCTACAGAAGAATAGGCAGAATGAAAAACAGCGCAGCAGAAATAAAAAGCGCTCCAGAAATAAAAAAAATCGCGCGGGTCAAAAACATAATAGCTCATCCAATAATAACGCGCCTGCAGATAATATCAGCCCCCATAAAACGGAGAAGACTGCCCAGTGATCAAACGTCCAAAATTATCCGGCACCGGCAAGGAAAGAAAAACCAACGCCAGTGGATTGACCAGAGGGGGAAAATTTCGGGTAAAAAATTCGCGAGGCCGAAAAATTTCTTCTGTCAGATGGCTGCAAAGACAGTTGAATGATCCCTATGTTGACGCCGCTCGCCTTGATGGTTACCGGGCGCGCTCGGCGTATAAATTATTGGAGCTTGATGAAAAATTCTCCTTTTTAAAAAAATCAAGAGTGATTGTTGATCTTGGGGCGGCCCCCGGCAGCTGGACTCAGGTGGCTTTAAAATTATGCGGCAGGAAAGCGCGTGTTGTGGGAATTGACTTGCTGGAGATTGCCCCGCTTGAAGGGGCGACATTCCTTGAAATGGATTTTGCCACAGACGAGGCCGAAGCAACATTGCTTGATCTCTGCCGTGGCCCCGTTGATCTGGTGATGAGCGATATGGCGGCAGCAACCACAGGGCATCAGCAGACGGATCATATCCGCACGCTGGCTCTGGTCGAGATCGCCTTTGATTTTGCCCGGAAAACACTGGGCGAAGGCGGGGTTTTTGTGACGAAGGTTTTCAGGGGCGGCGCAGATCAGGAAATGCTGGCGCAGATTCGGAAATGCTTTACCTCGGTGCGCCATTTTAAACCACCGGCCAGTCGATCGGGATCTGCAGAGACTTATCTGGTGGCCAAGGGATTTAAAGTCAGCTCCCGGCATTTGGAAAAAGAATCAGACTAAACGCTTTCTTTTTGACCTTTTTGTCAATAACTGCTATCTGCAACAAACTTTCCTGATGATGATGTATTTTTACGACAGCAGCGGGATATTTTTTTTTGCCCTGCCTTTAAAAGGAGTCGAAATGAATATCCGTGAAGCCTTAACCTTTGATGATGTCTTGTTGGTGCCGCAGGAATCAAATATCCTGCCGGCCCAGGTTGCTGTGAATACATATGTTACGCGGGAAATCCAGCTTAATATCCCCTTGATTTCAGCCGCCATGGATACGGTCACTGAATCCCCGATGGCCATTGCCATGGCGCAGTTGGGGGGCATTGGTGTCATCCATAAAAATTTCACCATAGCTGAACAGGCCGATGAAGTCCGCAAGGTAAAGAAATTTGAATCCGGCATGGTGATAGACCCTCTGATAATTCATCCGGATCAGACGCTTTCGGATGCTCTGGCCTTGATGCTGGAACAGAAAATATCCGGCATTCCCGTGGTAGAGAAAAACAGCGGCAAACTGGCGGGTATCATCACCAACAGGGATGTGCGCTTTGCGACCAACATGAAACAGCCCGTTAAAGAGTTGATGACCAGTGAAGGGCTCGTGACGGTTAAACCGGGCGTGACAATGGAAGAGGCAAAACTGCTTTTACATAAGCACCGTATTGAGAAAATCCTTGTTGTGGATGATGCCTATAAATGTATTGGCCTGATCACGGTTAAGGATATTGAAAAGGCCCGTAGGCATCCAAATGCCAGCAAGGATATGGATGGGCGGCTTCGGGTTGGCGCGGCGACCTCTGTCGGGGCAGATGGTTTTGCCCGGGCGGAAGCCTTGATTAATGCCGGCGTGGATATGCTGGTGGTGGATACGGCTCATGGTCATTCAAAAGGGGTTCTTCTTGCCATTGAAAAAATTAAAAAACAATATGGCAATGTTCAGATTGTTGGCGGTAATGTGGCCACGGCATCCGGAACCCGGGCCTTGATTGATGCGGGGGCCGATGCGGTAAAAATCGGTATTGGGCCGGGGTCGATCTGCACGACAAGGGTGATCGCGGGCGTTGGTGTACCGCAATTGACCGCCATCATTGATGCGGTGGAGGTCGCGCATAAGGCCGGTGTGCCGCTTATCGCGGACGGGGGATTGAAAACTTCCGGCGATATTGCCAAGGCCATCGCGGGCGGGGCCAATGCGGTTATGGTTGGCTCATTATTGGCCGGAACAGCAGAAGCCCCCGGGGAGGTTTTTCTTTATAAGGGACGATCCTATAAAGCCTACCGGGGGATGGGGTCGCTCGGGGCGATGGCCCGGGGGTCTGCGGATCGTTATTTTCAGGAGGAAATTACGGATAGCCTGCAACTGGTGCCGGAAGGTATCGAAGGGCAGGTGCCTTTCAAGGGCGAGGTCGCCAGTATGATCCATCAGCTCGTTGGCGGGGTTCGGGCCTCTATGGGCTATACGGGAAGCGCGAGCATTACAGAATTTCACAAGCGGGCCGAATTTGTTAAAATCTCCGCGTCAGGCCTTCGGGAAAGCCATGTTCATGATGTGGCGATCACGCGGGAATCTCCCAATTATCCTTCTTCTTAAAGAGTAAAATTATGATTGAACCTGCCCGCATACAGGCGGCTATAGAAATTCTTGATCAGGTGAGGGCAAGCCTGTCTGAAGACGGGCCATCTGCGGATGTCCTGATCCGGAAGTATTTTCGGACTCGCCGTTATGCCGGATCGAAAGATCGCCGCGCTGTGACAAATCTGGTTTATCTCGTGATTCGTGACTGGGGATTCCTGAGTGAGGTAACAGACTGTCATATTCGAAAAATGGTCATGTTATCCCTCCGTTCTGAAAAAGATAGGGCACCTGAAATGGATTTGGCGCAAATTTTTACAGGCCAAAACCACGCGCCAGCGATCCTCAGCGAAGAAGAGCAGCAGTTCCTTGACATCAAGCATGAGAGATTGCCGCACCAGCGACTGAATTATCCCTTATGGCTTGAAAGCCGGCTTCAGGAACGGTTTCCCGATGACTTTGAGGCCGAACTGGAAAGCCTGAATGGCCGCGCGCCGTTTGATTTGCGGGTTAATCTTGGCAAAGTGAGTGTTGATGAAGTGGAAGCGTTGCTTAAAGCCGAAGCCATTGAGTATCGCCTTGGAGAATGGGCAGAAACCGCGCTGATTTTATCGGGCAACCCCCGGATAGTTGAATGGAAAATTTATCAGGATGGTCTGGTTGAAATTCAGGATGAGGCCGCTCAATTGGCGACCCAGCTTGCCGACATCAAGCCGGGGCAACAAGTGATGGATCTTTGCGCAGGCGCGGGCGGGAAAACACTGGCGGCGGCGGCCTATATGGATAATAAAGGTCAGATATTTGCCTTTGATAACAACGAACGCCGCCTGAAAGATTTAAAGCCCCGCGCCAAAAGGGCAAATGCCAGAATATTGCAGGGCCGTCATGTGGATACGGCTGGCGGCAAGCGCCAGAATATCCTGTCGGAACATATCGCACGCATGGATCGGGTGATTCTTGACGTCCCTTGCAGTGGAAGCGGCGTTTGGCGGCGGAATCCGGAACTGAAATGGCGATTGACCCCGGAAGCCCTCGAGAAATATTGCCGGATACAGAAAAATTTAATAACTGAGGGCTGGGGCTTTGTTAAGGCGGGCGGGCGCATGATCTATATGACCTGCTCTTTATTCCATGATGAAAATGAACAGCAGATAACTGATTTTTTAAATGCGCATGAGGGGGCAACGCTCATATCATACCGCAGCTTATATGGCGGCAGCCGCAGGGCCAGTCATAGGCATAGGGAATTAAAAACATTATCATCAATTCCGGAATGCCTGGCGCTATCGCCGAGGTCCCACGGCACGGATGGCTTCTTTGTGGCTATTTTGGAGAAAAAGGCATGACGGATAAAATTCTTATCATTGATTTTGGCTCTCAAGTGACCCAGCTTATCGCCCGGCGCGTACGGGAAAGCGGGGTATATTCCGAAATTGTCCCCTTTAACAAAGCCGCCGAAATCATAGAGGATTTCAAGCCAGCGGGCATTATTCTTTCCGGCGGGCCAAGTTCGGTAACGGGCATAGAATCACCTCGCGCACCGGAAGATATTTTTAACATGGGCGTGCCAATTCTGGGCATATGTTACGGCGAGCAAGTCATGTGCGAGCAGCTTGGCGGCAAGGTGGGCACCTCTGAAGAAAAAGAATTTGGCCGCGCGTTCATTGATATTCAAGAAGACTGCAGCCTGTTTGAAGGCGTTTGGCCCAAGGGAACAAGTCATCAGGTCTGGATGAGCCACGGTGATAAAGTCATTGAATTGCCGGAAGGTTTTATCGTGACCGCTACCAGCGGCAATGCCCCCTATGCGGCCATCGCGAATGACGCCCGTAAATTTTACGCCGTACAATTCCACCCGGAAGTGGTTCATACACCGGACGGGGCGAAAATTATTGCCAATTTTGTCCATAAAGTGGTTGGCCTCAAAGGCGATTGGACCATGGCGTCCTTTAAGGATACGGCCATTGCCGCCATTCGCAAACAAGTGGGCAGTGGCCGCGTGATCTGCGGATTGTCCGGCGGGGTGGATTCTTCTGTTTTGGCGGTATTGCTCCATGAAGCCATTGGCGATCAGCTGACCTGCGTTTTTGTTGATCATGGCCTGATGCGCCTGAATGAGGCCGAGCAGGTCGTGGATTTATTCCGTGATCATTATAATATCAATCTCATTCATAAGGATGTGGCGGATATGTTTCTGGGCAAGCTCAAGGGTGTGAGCGACCCTGAAAAGAAACGCAAAATTATTGGCGGCCTGTTTATTGATGTTTTTGACGCGGAGGCTAAAAATATTGGCGGCGCAGACTTTTTGGCCCAAGGAACACTCTATCCAGATGTGATTGAATCCGTATCCTTCACCGGCGGCCCAAGCGTAACCATCAAATCCCACCATAATGTGGGCGGATTGCCCGCGCGTATGAAAATGGATCTTGTGGAGCCTTTGCGGGAATTATTCAAGGATGAGGTCCGTATTCTGGGCCGTGAGCTTGGCCTGCCGGAAGCCTTTATCCGGCGCCATCCTTTCCCCGGCCCCGGTCTTGCCATTCGTATTCCGGGTGATATTACGCCGGAAAAATGCGATATTCTGCGCAAAGCTGATGATATTTACCTTCAGGAGATCAGAAATGCCGGTCTGTATGATGTGATCTGGCAGGCTTTTGCGGTTCTGCTGCCGGTGCGCAGCGTGGGCGTTATGGGGGATGCCAGAACCTATGATTATGTTTGCGCGCTGCGGGCGGTGACCTCAACCGACGGAATGACGGCGGATTACTATCCTTTTGATCATGAATTCTTAGGCCGGGTATCTACCCGCATTATCAACGAAGTTCGCGGCATTAACCGTATCGTCTATGACGTCACCTCAAAACCCCCCGGCACCATCGAATGGGAATAACCTGAATGGGAATAATCTGGGCCGCTAGTTTCCGGTAAAATTTCCGGGCCGTTTTTCTGTTATGGCCATGAAAGCTTCCTTGGCATCTTCGCTGTTTTGCAACAATAGGAACTGATCCGTATCCATATGCATGATGGCATGGTCTAATGCCCCACTATAGGCATTGATGCTTTTCTTGATGGCCTGAACCGCCGCTGGCGGTAATGATGTATAGGTTCGGGCCATTTCGACCGCATTATCCAGCAAATTATCCGGGGCAGATATTTCATCGATAAAACCCCAGTGCAACAGGGTTTCTGCCTTTTCCGCCCGGCCTGACATGATCATTTTCTTCGCTCGCGCTGCGCCGACCAATTGGACACATAAAGGCAACGCTTGCCACATCAGGGGCATGCCGAGTTTGACCTCACCATAAGAGATTTTAGAATCCATGCTGGCAATACGGAAATCACAAGCGCTGGCAATGGCAACGGCCCCACCAACAGCCGTGCCCTGCACAGCGCATATTGTGACTTGGGGAATATTTTGTATGGATTTCAGAAGCTCTGCCCCTAAGGCCATTTGGCGTCTGCGCAAGATTAATGGCGGGCGTTTGGCGGCTTGTTTTTGGATGTCGTGAATATCCGCGCCAAAGCTGAAATTCTTGCCTTTTGCGTGAAAAATCACCACTTTGGTTTCAATGTCGTCCGTGAAACCGCCAACAATTTCTCCCAATGTCTGGAGCGTTGAAAGTTTAAGCGTGTTATTGCGCTCAGGGCGATTGAAGCAAACGAAGCCTATGTCACCATCATGCTTGAGCGTAACTTCATCGGTGTTTGAGTTACCCATTGCTCTTTTCCAGAATTTTTTTAAGGGCCTTTTTATCGACCTTTGTATTGGGCAAGGTCGGGAAATTATCTACGAGCCTGAACTGTTTTGGTATTTTATAATTGGCGATCTGTGTCCGCAAAAAATCTTTTAGATCCGCAATGGATATATTCTGGCCGGGTTTGGGTTTGATAAATGCAAAGCCCACTTCCTGATAAAGGTCATCCGCTATGCCGATGACAACCGCCATAGCGACCTGCTCATGACTTTCTATGGCTTGCTCAACCTCAAGCGGGTACACATTATAGGCCCCGGATTTAAACATTTCTTTGAGCCGCCCCGAAAACTCCACATTGCCGTCGTCCCGTAATTTGCATAAATCGCCGGTTTTGAAAAAGCCGTCATCCGTCATGGCTTCGGCACTTGCTTCTGGTTTGTTAAAATAACCGGATAAAATATGCGGGCCTTTGATTTGCAGCTCGCCGACCTCATCAACAGCCGCAATATTTCCGTCTGCGGTGCATATGCGCCATTCAGCCCCCTCAATGGGCGTGCCGATGGTATTGGCCATAATATCAAGGTCTGCATCCAGCGCAGAATGGGAAATAATGCCGCAAGTCTCGGACAGGCCGTATATGGTGCTGAGCTTTGCGCCAATGGGTTGATATTGCCTGATCAGATCTTCTGGTGTCACCGCGCCGCCAAAAACGATCAGGCGCAAGGACTGTAAAGCCTTCAGGTTAAATCCATCATAACCCAGCAGCATCATGAGCAAAGTCGGGCTTGTGAGCATATATGTCAATTGTTCGCTCTGGGTTATTGCCATGATGGCGGACAAATCGAAAGACTCGTGAAAAACCATGCAGCCGCCACCGGCCATAACATTCATGCAGAGATTATTAAGCGAAGCGACATGATTGATCGGCAAACAACATAGCGCCTTGTGCGGGCCGCCCTCCATCCATTTGGCATTGGCGACGGCGCTTTGTACGATGGCCCTGTGGGACAGCATCGCCCCTTTTGGCTCCCCTGTGGAGCCAGAGGTATAAACAATGGCGGCAATATCTTCTGCGCGCAGCTGATTCTTCCGCGCCAATAATTGTGCATCTGAAATGCTGCCGGATTTTTCAAGGAAACTTTCGTAACTTCTGGCAGATTTTGTCGGTGTGCCATAAACAAAATACTGCGTTTCTGACAGGCCGGCATTTTGCAAAACTGTTGCATAGTCCCTGCCTTCAAAGGGCGAGACGGTGAATAGTATTTTTGGCCGGGTATCATGCAGGAGGTATTTATATTCCGGCTCCTGATAGCGCGGATTTAATCCAAACCAAATGCCGCCTATAGCTACGGTCGCCAAATAGGTGAAGTAAAAATCCAACCCGGATGGGGCCATTATACCAACACGATCTCCAACCCCAACCCCCGCAGCCATCAAAGCTTTGGATACTATGTCCACTTCGGCTTCAAGCTGGCTATAGGAAAGTCGTATGTCGCCCTGAACGGCGGCTTCAGCATCAGGGCATGCCTTTGAGAAATGCGACAGCATGTCCCCAATAGTTTCAATTTTTTCTTCGCCCATGCCCATTCCCTTCGCTTATATCAGTACACTTCAAAAGTTTTTATGTCTAGAGGGCGCGTAGGAATTATCTGAGCCATAGCATCATCACTGTAAGCCTGCCCAACAAGGCGGGTCAGCTCTTCCATGTAATGTCAAAGTTAAGATAACAACTTATTTTTTTATACATTTATATGAAATGTATCTTATTGACGTAAATCAATTTAGCCTGGTTAGAGAAATTCTATTCCTTTTTAATCTTTAAGTGAGTGAAATATTGGAGTACTCTAGCTGGCATGCTGTCTAACGTAACCACCTTTATGGCTTTTATTATAAAAGCATTATTCATGCTTATGTTTACATTATGTAGTTCAGCATATGCAGCATCAGGCGACCTTGAAAAATATTTATCCAAGGTGCCGGCAAAAAATATTTTTCCCCTTGCGGATGGTTATGGTGATCTGATTGAGGACGGTCAGATTTCACCTGTCTTGAAAGATGGCGAGGTTATCGGCCATGTCTTTTTAAATACGGATTTTGTTGGCGCCATTGGCTATTCGGGAAAACCGATCATGGTTTTGATTGGTATGGATGGGGATGGGCGAATTTCAGGAGCCCGTCTGGTTGATCATTCTGAACCCATTATCCTTGCGGGTATCCCGGAGCAGAAAATTGTTGATTTTATTGATGGTTATCAGGCTATCAACATATTGAAACTTGCCAGAGAAAAGGGCGGTGAGCCGCCGCCCGTGGATATTGTATCAGGCGCAACGGTGACGATAATGGTTATTGATGACACCATTAAGCGGGCGTCGGTACGGGCAGCGCGACTTTTGGGTCTTGGCGGATTAAGCAGAGAAAATCAAACGGCCAAGGCCGTCAAAACGGTGATCCCCGGCGAGCTTCAGGAATTGGACTGGCAAAGTCTTCTGGGGGATGGCTCGGTTCGCCGTTTGCGTCTGTCAAACGGGATGGTAAATCAGGCCTTTATCAAACAAGGAAACCCGCGGGCGATCGCCCGACCGGAAGATGGGGCGGATGATGATATATTCATTGATTTATATGTGGCCTCTCTTGCGGTGCCAACCATTGCCAGAAGTCTGCTCGGGAAATGGGAGTATCGCAATTATCAAAAACGGATCATAGAAGGCCAAGAGGCTTTCATTGTCATGGGAAAGGGGCATTATTCCTTTCGGGGATCGGGTTATGTGCGTGGGGGTATTTTTGATCGAATACAGGTGGTGCAGGGGGAAGAAGGATTCCGCTTTAATGACCACGGTTATAAAAATCTTGGTGAGGTTCTGGCCCCGGGCGCCCCTGATTTCAAAGAAGTGGCTTTGTTCTATACCCCGCCTGGTGCCATCTTTAATCCGGCGGATGGCTGGCAACTGCAATTGCTGGTACAGCGGGCCATTGGTGCTTTGGAGAAGGTGTTCATCTCTTTTGAGTTAAGTTATCAGCTTCCAGATCAATATGTGAAGGTCGAGAAACCTGCCGTACACATCAGCGCAGAGGCCGAAGAAGCGCAGGCGGTTAACGCTTTATGGAAGCGGATGTGGCAGGCAAAAATAGTGGATATTACCATTTTGTTGCTGGCGATATCCCTGCTTACGGCTTTATTCTTTGCCCAGAACCAACTGGTGAAATACCGCGCCCTTACCGATAGAGTGAGGCTCGGGTTTCTCATATTCACATTGTTTTATATCGGGTTTTATGCGCAGGCACAATTATCTGTGGTTAATATATTGGTCTTTGTGAACGCGCTTTTGTCCGGTTTCCGGTGGGAATTTTTCCTCATGGAACCGATGATCTTCATTTTATGGTGTTCTGTGGCGGCCTCGTTACTTTTCTGGGGGCGTGGTGCTTTCTGTGGTTGGCTTTGTCCATTTGGCGCCTTGCAGGAACTGACCAATAAAATAGCCAGATATTTCAAGGTGCCTCAGATCACCGTACCCTGGTGGCTGCATGAGCGGCTCTGGCCATTGAAATATATGATCTTCCTCGCACTGTTGGGGATCTCCGTATATTCCCTGAGCATGGCGGAACATCTGGCAGAGGTGGAGCCTTTTAAAACAGCTATTATTCTGAAATTCATGCGCAGTTGGCCTTACCTGTTATTTGTTGTGGTTTTAATCGGAGCCGGGCTTTTTATCGAGCGTTTTTACTGCCGCTATCTTTGCCCGCTTGGGGCGGCTCTGGCTATTCCGGGCAAGCTGGCCATGTTCAACTGGCTCAAGCGATATCGCAACTGCGGCGATCCCTGCCATATCTGCGCGCAGGATTGTATGGTGCAGGCCATTGATCCCAAGGGCAATATTAATCCCAATGAGTGCCTGCATTGCATGGGCTGTCAGGAAACTTATTTTGATGAAAAAATCTGTCCGGTGATGATTCACAAGCTCACCAAGGTCAGGAAAGAAGGGTTACATAAGTCGCGTAAATTAAATCAGACACGCAAAATAGAAGATTAGAGAATTAGGAGCGGTCATATTTGACTGAACCAAAGTTAAAGGAATGGGATCCGGCCTTCATTCAATGGGATCAAATAATGAAAGAAGACCTGAAACCTGAGTTTTAGGGCAAGCTTTAAAAAAATAGGAGAGAACTATGACTGAAGAAACTAAAAAAACTGAGTTTTCCAGACGCTCCGTGCTTGGCGGATCAGCATTGGCTGCCGGAATCGGTATGATGGCTGTGGGCAGTACATTGATGCCACAAACAGTCCATGCCAAGGGTAAAAATGAAGTGGCCCCCGGTGATCTGGATGATTATTATGGATTCTGGAGCGGTGGCCAGTCCGGTGAAGTCCGCATATTGGGTTTGCCGTCCATGCGTGAACTGATGCGCATACCAGTCTTTAACCGCTGTAGCGCCACGGGCTGGGGACAGACCAACGAAAGCATTAAAATACTGACAGAACATATGCTGCCTAAAGAAAAAAAATATTGGGCTGATAAAGGTGGCTTCCCCCTGAATGGTGATACCCATCACCCCCATATGTCCTTCACTGACGGTAGCTATGATGGTCGCTATGTCTTTATTAATGACAAGGCCAATACCCGGGTGGCTCGTATCCGTTGTGATATCATGAAAGTGGACAAGATTATTTCCATTCCCAATGCGGCGTCTATTCACGGACTTCGTCCGCAAAAATTCCCCCGCACCGACTATATTTTTGCCAATGGTGAACATCGGGTGCCTCTGCCCAATGACGGTTCCGTTCTGGATGACCCCAGCAAATATCATGCGGTATTCTCTGCCATTGATGCCGATGAAATGACAGTTGCCTGGCAGGTGATTGTGGATGGAAATCTTGATAATGTGGATGCGGATTATCAGGGCAAATATGCCATCGCCAGTTGCTATAATTCGGAAGAGGGCGTCACCCTTGCCGAGATGACATCCAATGAACAGGATTGGGCGGTGATTTTTGATATCAAAGCCATTGAAGCGGGCGTTAAAGCCGGAGATTTCAAGATTTATGATGGTGATGTGCCGGTATTGGATGGCCGCAAGGGATCCAAGTATACCCGCTATATTCCCATCTCCAACAGCCCTCATGGTGTGAATGCGACACCGGACGGTAAATATATGATGATCAATGGCAAACTGTCTCCGACTGTTTCTGTGATCGAAATGAGCCGGATACCGGATCTCTTTAAAGACAAAATCAAGCCACGCGATGCCATTGTCGCCGAACCTGAACTGGGTCTTGGGCCCCTTCATACGGCCTTTGATAATAGGGGAAATGCCTATACTACTTTGTTTCTGGACAGTCAGATATGTAAATGGAGTATTGATAAAGCCATACAGAAATATCAGGGCAAGGATGTTGAGCCAATACTTGATAAGATTGATGTTCAATATCAGCCCGGTCATAACCATACATCAATGGGTGAAACCAAGGACGCAGACGGTGAATGGCTGATATCTCTGAATAAATTCTCCAAGGACCGCTATATCAATGTGGGGCCATTGAAACCGGAAAGCGAGCAGCTGATCGATATTTCAGGGGACAAGATGAAGGTGGTACATGACGGTCCAACTTTTGCTGAACCCCATGACTGTATAATCGTGCATCGTTCACTGGTTAACCCGAAAAATTCTTATGGCCATGATGATCCTTTATTTGCTGATCTGACAGCGCAGGCCATAAAAGATGGCTTTGAAAGTCTTGACGAAGCTGACGGCATTATCCGTGATGGCAATAAAGTTCGGGTTTATATGTATTCACTGGCTCCGACCTTCTCCATGGAGAAATTCACTGTCAAACAGGGGGATGAGGTCACCGTCATTGTCACCAATATTGATGATGTGGATGATCTTACCCATGGTTTCTGCCTGTCCAATTACGGCGTGGCCATGGAAGTGCCCCCATTGGGTAGTGCCAGTGTGACCTTCATGGCAGATGATCCGGGGGTTCATTGGTTCTATTGTCAGTGGTTCTGTCATGCGCTTCATATGGAGATGCGCGGCCGGATGCTGGTTGAGCCAAAATAAGGCCTGACTGAATGTGGTTTGGACATAGTCATAAATTTAAGGGTGTGGCGGGGATTATCCTCGCCACATCACTTTTTCTGTTCAATTGTCTTGAGGCGATCGCAAAGGATATCCAGATTACAGAAAATCTTCAGTCTGCTGTTGATGGAGCAGATTACGGGGACAGGATTTTTTTATCTGCGGGAACCTATGCCGGGCCGCTTTTGATCCTGAAACCAGTAGAAATAATTGGTGGGCGCGGGGTGGTTATCAAAGGCCGGGGGCAGGGCAATGTAATCACGGTAAAATCTTCCGGTGTCAGGTTATCAGGATTGACGGTCACGGGATCGGGACTTCTGCTGGCAACACAGGATTCAGGTATATTTTTATCCAGGGAAGCGACCGGCGCCATTGTTGAAGACAATATGATAACGGATAATCTGATCGGGGTTTATATCTGGGGCGCAAAGGACGCTATTGTGCGTAATAACATCATTCGGGGTCGTCAGGATATGCGGGTTAATGAACGTGGCAACGGGGTTCAGGTATGGAATGCGCCCGGCGCGATCGTTGAAGGCAACGATATTCAATTTGGCCGAGACGGTATTTTTGTCAATACCAGCAAGGAAAATATTTTCCGAAATAATAATATCCATGATGTGCGTTTTGCGGTTCATTATATGTACACCAACAAAAGCAAGGTGATAAATAATATTTCCACCGGTAATGACATTGGTTTTGCCATCATGTTCTCGACTCATGTGGAAATAACCGGCAATCGATCCATAAATGACCGGAAGCGGGGCATATTATTCAACTATGCCAACCGGGTGAAAGTATTGGACAATCACGTTACCGGCGGGCCGAAAAAATGTATTTTTATTTATAACTCCAACCGGAATATAATTCGTGATAATCTATTGGCGGGCTGTGATGTTGGTGTAGAATTTACCGCCGGATCAGAAAAAAATGATATTTCCGGCAATGCTTTTGTAGGCAACAGAATGCAGGTCAAATATGTAGGTACGCGCTGGCTTGAATGGTCTGTAGAGGGCCGGGGCAACTATTGGAGTGATAACACAGCTTTTGACATGGACGGTGATGGTATTGCCGATAACATTTATCGGCCAAACGATATGACGGACCAGATTTTATGGCGGTACCCATCGGCAAAGCTATTAATGAACAGTCCCGCGGTTTTATTGCTAAAATGGGCGCAGTCTGCCTTTCCCGCCTTGCACCCTGGCGGCGTGGTTGATAGTGCGCCACTGATGAAAATACCGCAAAAAATGAGATTTGATTAATGAATAGCATAGAGTTGACATCACTCTCAAAATTTTATGGCAAAACCGAAGCGCTGGCTGCCATCGACCTTGCCATAGCGCCGGGTGACTGTCTTGCCCTCGTGGGTCATAACGGGGCCGGGAAAAGCACGCTGATCAAGATGGTTCTTGGCTTGATCAGACCCACGTCAGGCCGGGCGGTGGTTATGGGCTATGATCCAATGTCAGCGCCCTTTAACGGGATCAGAAAAAAGATTGGTTTTTTGCCGGAGCAGGTGTTATTTCAAAATAATTTGACAGGCCGGGAAATGCTGGAGTTTTATGCTCGCCTCAAGGGGGCATCATTGAAGGATTTAGATGGTTTATTTCATCGTGTAGATCTTTATGAGGCAATGAATAATCGTATTTCCACCTATTCCAAAGGCATGCGCCAAAGATTAGGCCTGGCTCAGGCCCTGATAGGCTCTCCTGAGCTTTTGATATTGGATGAACCCACATCGGGACTTGATCCGGCTTCCCGCCAGAATGTTTATAGTATCATCAATGATATGAAGCGCAACGGGGCGACCATATTGATCTCATCCCATGCCCTGACCGAACTGGATGAGCGTATTGACCGAGTGGCTATATTGAACCGGGGAAAGATCGCGGCTTTGGGATCTATTGCGAAATTACGCCGCGAAGTAAATATTTCTTCAGAAATTATAATTCATGCCCCGAATGATACCATGAAAATTTTGTCACGGCATTTTGAGGGTAAGTTTTTTGTTAATGGCGCGGCGCGGATTTCCTGTCCTGCGAATGAAAAAATTTCCTTTCTCAGGGAATTGATGGGTTTGAATATCTCCCTTTCTGATATTGAAGTGAATGACCCAAGTCTTGAGGAGATATTTCTTGAGCTTGCCCGAAAGAAGGCGCCGCAAGATGAATAGAATCTGGACCCTTGTAATCAAGGAAAGCCGTGACGGCTACCGAAACCGCTGGGTGGTTATGGTGACGCTGGTGATGACGCTTCTTGCCCTGACCTTAAGTCTGTTAGGCAGCACTCCTACGGGTACGACAAGCATCAGCCCCCTGGCAGTAACGGTGGTTAGCCTGTCGTCTTTGAGTATATTTTTCATCCCATTAATCGCTCTGCTGCTTGCTTATGACAGCGTAGTCGGCGAAGCGGAAAGAGGTACATTGACCCTGTTGTTAACCTATCCGGTAAGCCGGACAGAGGTGATTTTGGGTAAATTTATAAGTCATCTTTTTTTACTGTCCATCGCCATTGTGATCGGTTACGGGATTGCGGGGCTGACCATTTCTTTTGCGGGAGAGAATGGTTTTGCAGATCAGGAATGGGAAAGTTTCCTGCGGCTTTTACTGTCATCTGTCCTGCTTGGGGCCGTATTCTTAAGCATTGGTTATACGATCAGCGTAACGGTCAAAGAAAGCACAACCGCCGCCGCTGCCGCCATCGGTATATGGCTGTTATTTGTGCTGTTGTATGATATGGGCCTCCTGGCTTTGTTGGCCGCTGGAAGTGATGGTGGAATTAATGGCGAGCTGGTGAAATGGCTGATGTTGATCAACCCCACCGATAGTTACCGCATGTTTAACCTGACCTCCAGCAGTGATACGGCCCTCTTGTCCGGCATGGCGGGCTTGAGTTCAGAGCACCGGGTTTCGGACATAAGCCTGATTCTGATAATGTTGTTTTGGATTATCACCCCGCTTGTTGCGGCAATAGCCATATTTAAACGGAGACAATTATGAGGTTCCTGACTTGCTTGTTGGTCGTTATTTTAGGGGCCTGTTCGGAAAAGGTTGATATCCCGGGTCCTCTGCCGCTAACCCGTGAGGCCGTCGGGAACTATTGCAATATGATTGTCATTGATCATCCGGGGCCAAAAATACAGATCTTTGAAAAGGGCGTTTCCCATGCCCTCTGGTTCACCTCTGTGAGGGATGGTCTGGCCTATAATATCCTGCCCGGGGAGGCACAGAATATTCTGGCCATATATGTTCATGATATGGGACAGGCCACAAGCTGGGACAGGCCAGAAGATGATGGCATCTGGATCAAAGCGGAAGAAGCTTTTTATGTCATAGGCAGCCGTAAGCGCGGCGGCATGGGGGCCAAGGAAACCATACCTTTCCGCGAGCGCGCCAAGGCCGATCAATTTATTCTTGAATATGGCGGGCAACTGGTAACTTATGATGATATTCCATCGACGTATATTCTTGGGGATACGGGAGAGCATGATGATGCAGACCATTAACAGAAGACGATTTATCTCAATCAGTGCGGCGGCTGTTGGTATGGGCATCTGCGCCCCTGCCAGTGGCATGGCAAATGGCAAGCCCCGGATGGTTCGTTGGCAAGGTGCGGCCCTCGGAGCAAGGGCGCAGATCACGCTTAGCACCGATAACCCCGCACAGGCCAAAAATCTTTTCGCTCAATGCCAAAGCGAGATTAACCGATTGGAAAATATCTTCAGCCTTTACCGTGAGGATTCCGCCATAAGTCGCCTGAATATGCAGGGCTATCTGGATAATCCTGACGTGGAATTTCTGGATTTGATGTCCCGTTGCCTATCCTGTTATCAGGTGACGGACGGGGCCTTTGATATTACCATACAGCCGTTATGGAAACTATATGCCGGTCATTTTTCACAGCGGGCCCCTGATCCCGCCGGCCCGCCTCAAGCTGCGCTTGATGAGACTTTGAAGGTTGTGGGCTCAGATAAAATAATCCTTGATGGGCGGCGCATATCATTTGGCAAACCCGGCATGGGGGTCTCCCTTAATGGTGTGGCACAAGGCTATATAACCGACCGGGTGGTAAAAATTCTAAAACGCGCAGGCCTGACAAATATTCTGGTTAATATGGGCGAAACTTTTGCTATGGGTCAACATGGGGACGGACGGCCCTGGACGGCGGGCATATCCTCACCTCTTGCGGGTCACAATATTCTGCTTAAACTACCATTGGATCATCAGGCGCTTGCTACTTCAGGTGGATATGGCAGTCCTTTTTCTGAACAAAGTAAGCTGCACCATCTTCTTGATCCGGCAACAGGCCGTAGCGCGGACCATCATGGCGCGGTATCGGTGGTGGCAAAGGACGCGACAACGGCAGATATGCTGTCCACAGCCTTTTATGTGATGCCTTTTGATAAAGTTTCGGCATTATGGCCGCATTATCCGGATCTGGAACGGGCCATATTTGTTAATCAGGCCGGGGAAATCACTGAATTCCCACAGGAAGCCAGTGAAATTTCCTAAAATTTTTTCGCTTTGAGATAAATTTATTTCAATCCCCGAAAAGGTTTTTATATTCTTGATAAATAGGGGTATCGATTCTGCCGCCGGATGTTAAGAGCTGGTCAATGGAGGAGAGGAAGGGATTCGAACCCTCGATAACATCGCTGCCATACACGCTTTCCAAGCGTGCGCCTTAAACCACTCGGCCACCTCTCCGTATCCATTATACGGACATAAAATTAAGCGATTCATCATTTAATTCATCACTCATTTCAGGCGGCAATATAACCGTCTTTAAGCAGGATGCAAGCCGAGAATATCATTCTGTTCCTGTTTTTTGTTTTTTTCGTATTTCTGCCCCTAAAGAAGTGCTTGACATTAAGGGCCCATTTAACGATAAGACATTGTTTTTGAGATTCAGAGTCCTTGGACTTCATTGTTCAAGGCCAGAGATGGCGTCAAAGAGATGGTGCCATATAATGGGTATGCATCCGGATATATAGTTAAGTTAGGATAATAAAATGGCTGTTCCTAAAAGGAAAATATCACCGCATCGGCGCGGTAACCGTCGTTCACATGATAGTTTGAGCGTGGACACATATGTAGAAGACAATGAAAGCGGCGAATTGCGCCGTCGTCACCATATCGACCTGAGCACAGGAAAATATCGTGGACGTCAAATTTTAGAGCCTAATGACAATTATTAAGGTCATTTGAGTTCAAAAAATTCTGCAAAAGCCGGCTGGATTACTCCCGCCGGCTTTTTTGGTTTAATTTCAGGCGTTACGAAAAGAGGGCTATATGTCAAAAATTCATTTGATTTGCGGGGCTGTTGGCGCCGGCAAAACAACATATGCCACAAAATTATGCCGCATAGAGCCAGCCATGAATTTTTCCATAGACCAATGGATGACGGGCCTTTTTTCCCCTGATCTGAAAGGCGAAATTGACTATGGCTGGGCGATGGCGCGCATTGAACGCATGGAAAGCCTTATCTGGTCACAGGTCGTGCAGCTGATGGAACTCAATGTGGCGGCGGTGCTTGACCTTGGGTTGTTGCAAAGAAAGCACCGGCAGAAATTCTATCAGCTCGCCCATGATAAAGGCTATGATATTTGCCTTCATTTCGTGGATGTGGAACAGGAGCTGCGCTGGCAACGGGTTTTGAAACGAAATGCTGAAAAGGGCGCGAGCTATAGCATGGAGGTGAACCGGGATATGTTTGATTTTTGCGAAACATTGTTTGAAAGCCCGTCGGGCGATGAACTTGATTTTATCATAATCCATAAACCTTAAATTAAAATCATATCTGCTATTGCTGAAACAGGCAGAGAGCCTTACATATAGAGATGGCGGATACTGTCCTGTTAGTGGTTTGTTTTTCCCCGGGGCGATAATCATTCCGAAGGGAGCTGCCTCTGGCCGGATCGTGGTCCGGTTACGCGGTGCCCACCTATATTTATAGGTTCCGGAGGATGTAACTAAAATTACGGCTGTGATGGTTCCGCCACTTTTACTTTAATGACCCAAATTTATGAATTTGAATGTCTGGCCCGAAATAGTGACTGAATATTGATTGAATTAATACAGAAAAAAGCCGCTTTGCGCATAGAAATGAAAGCGCATCGCAAGAAGTTTGATGACCAGAATGATAATAGGGTGGTTCGGCAGATCGCCGCCAATATTCTTATGTTGCCCGAAATCGCGGGCGAGGTTCAGCGCGGCATCAAGGCCAGCAGAAATGAGCCGCATATGGTCGCGGGTTTTTACCCGATTCAGACCGAGGTTGATTGCCTCTTTATATTGAAAGCCCTGAATGCTATCCAGTGCCGCTGCGCGCTGCCGGTTATGGCGGGTAAGGACAAGCCTCTGTCCTTTAAAGAATGGGATCTGGAAGAGCCTTTGAATGATGGCCCTTACGGCACCCGCGAGCCCAGCGCTGAATTGCCCAATGTCAAGCCGGATATTATTCTGGTGCCGCTTTTGGCTTTTGATGCGCGGGGCAACCGTTTGGGGTATGGCGGGGGATTTTATGACCGGACGCTTGAGTTTTACCGCGGCGCGGGCCATGAATTTACCGCTATTGGATTGGCCTATGATGGACAGTTCAGAAATGATATTCCGGTTGGTGATAAGGATCAGCCCCTTGATATTATCGTAACGGAAAAGAAAGTATACAGACCATGAGAATATTATATCTTGGTGATATCGTCGGCAGATCAGGGCGGGCGCTGGCCGCCCAGAAAATTCCGCAGCTTCGGGAAAGTCTCAAGCTTGATTTCGTGGTGATCAACGGCGAAAATGCCGCCGCCGGTTTTGGCATAACCGCCAAAATATGTGATGAACTTTTTGACGCCGGCGTCGATGTCATCAGTACGGGCAACCATGTTTGGGATCAGAAGGAAACCAAAAGTCATATTGCCGGTGAGGGCCGCCTGATCCGGCCCATCAATTATCCCGCCGGCACGCCCGGACGGGGCAGCGTGATGGTGCAGGATGCGCGGGGGCGGGGAATGCTGGTGATCAATGTGATGGGGCAGGTCTTTATGAATGCGCTTGATGATCCTTTTGCGGCGGTGGACGCGGAGCTTAAAAAGCACGCGCTTGGCCATGCGGTCAAATTTATTCTGGTGGATATTCACGGCGAAGCGACCTCGGAAAAAATGGCCATGGGACATTTTTGTGATGGCCGCGCGTCTCTGGTGGTCGGCACCCACAGCCATGTGCCAACCGCAGACGCGCAAATTCTGGACGGCGGCACGGCTTATCAGACCGATGCCGGCATGTGCGGCGATTTTAATTCAGTGATTGGTATGGATAAGGCCGAACCCTTGCAACGCTTTACCCGCAAAATCTCCACTGGCCGCTTTACGCCCGCCATAGGCGCAGCCACCCTCTGCGGCGTGTTTGTGGAAACAGATGATGCCACCGGTCTTGCAAAACGTATCGAACCGCTCCGCCTCGGCGCAAGATTGCATGAACATATGCCGGTGGTTTGATTGGAGGCATGAAAAAAGGCGACCATCAGGCCGCCTTTTAAAAATTAATAATGATGAATTTTATTTACGAAATCTTCTGGCCATTCCAAGACCAAGCAGACCTAAACCAAGCAGGGCAATCGGCGCAGGTTCAGGAACGCTTACAGCACTAGCGACATAAGCCAAACCGCCGCCATTCTGAATGCCGGTATCACCAACCATGGTGGCCTGTGCGGTTGTGGTATTAATGGAATATAGAAAGCTATCTTGATTGCCGACAGCATATAGGATCCCTAATGTGGCATTATATGCCAAACCTACCTGGTCGAAATCAATCAGGGTATCTCCAATTAATGTCCATACATCTGTAAGTATGTTATAGGAATATAGATCGCCTTGGTCTGCGCCGGATAATCCGTATATAATATTTCCGCCCCCGTATGCGAGACCTTCAACATCAGCTCCTGGTGCAGAAAGTGGGGTCAGTGTTGTAAAATCACCTGTGCTGATGGAAAAGAAGTCACCATTTATACCGCCATATAACATGCCGCTATTGGGGTTATAGGCAAGG
>Ga0256839_1002001_pt1 | contig 23630 bp, 31 predicted proteins | sample 354166metaG_FD_185968 | JGI IMG/M metagenome (GOLD analysis project Ga0256839, IMG submission 185968) | Hydrothermal vent microbial communities from Mid Atlantic Ridge, Atlantic Ocean - 354-166 | ecosystem: Environmental > Aquatic > Marine > Hydrothermal vents | place: Atlantic Ocean: Mid... | reverse complement strand
AGATCGATCTTCGCGTCGTCCCCCGGGAATCGTTTGGTGCCGCTTTGCAGTACTTCACCGGCTCGAAGGCTCACAACGTCCATCTGCGCCATCTGGCGAAACAACGCGAGTTGAAGATCAACGAGTACGGAGTGTTCGACTTGCGGGATGGTAAAGAGCGTGCGATCGCCGGAGAAACCGAGGCGTCGGTTTACGCGGCGCTCGATTTGCCCTGCTTTCCGCCGGAGATTCGGGAAGATCGGTTCGAATTCGACTGGGCCGAACAGGGAACGCTGCCGGAGTTGATTCGGCCCGACGACATCCGCGGCGATCTGCACATGCACACCACGCAGACCGACGGGCGCAATACCTTGGAAGAAATGGCCGAAGCGGCGGTCGCTCGAGGACTCAAGTATATCGCCATCACCGACCACTCGCAGCGCGTGACGATGGCCAACGGGCTCGATCCACGGCGGCTGCGCCGGCAGTGGGACGCCATCGACCGGCTCAATGAGGAGTACGGCAGGCGTCTGCGGATTCTCAAGGGAATCGAGTGCGACATTCTGGAGAAGGGGGGACTCGACCTGCCCGATGACGTGCTCGCCGAAGCCGATTGGGTCGTGGTCAGTGTGCACTACGGGCAGAACCAGTCGCGGCAGCAGATCACCGAGCGGATTGTCGAGGCGCTGGAGCACCCGTGGGTCTGTGTGCTCGCCCATCCAACGGGACGGCTGCTCAACCGCCGGCCACCCTACGAGGTCGACATGGATGCCGTGCTCGACACGGCCGCCCGCCATCACAAACTGATGGAACTCAATGCCAATCCTCACCGTCTCGATTTGAACGACATCGACTGTCAGGCGGCGAGGGAACGGGGGATTCCCATTGTCATCAGTACCGATGCTCACAGTACCACGGGACTCGACGCCATGAGATACGGCGTGTTGCAGGCTCGGCGGGGTGGGCTGACTCCCCGTGATGTCGCCAACACTCGTCCACTGTCCGGGTTCCTGAAGCTCATCCAGCGGGCGCGAGGCGGCTGACAGTGGCTCCGGTTATGGCGGTACGGGTTACTTTTGTCCCACGATCGCTTCGATCACATTCACCGCGTGATCGCGCACGCGGCGGTAGGCGATGATCTGACGGTTGAATGTCACACTGACTCGAGGCGGAACCGATTGATCGGCCATCCGCTCCAGCATGGTTCGCCGCAGCCGGCGGACTTCTTGAGCAATATGGCGGCCTCGCTCTTCCAGCAGCTCTTCCGTAATGTCGTCTTGTCCAGCATAGGCTTGAGCAATCGATTCAAGGAACTCGTCGACATGCTGATGGAGTTGCAGCAGACTCTCCCGCTCCTGGCTCTCGTACGTGAATCCGGCGTTTTGCAATTTGACCTGATACTTGAGGATTCGCCCGATGTAGTCGCTGATCGACTCGTACTCGTCGGCGATTCGCAACTGACGGCGCGCTTCGTCGATCAATTCTTCCGGCATGTTGGAAGCCAGCAGCGGTGTCATGAAGCTGACAATCTCGTCTTGCAATTCGTCGATCGTCTGTTCATCCTGTGTCGCTGTGCGCACTTGCTCCTCCTCCATCGTGTCACTTTGGAGGATCGTTCCCAACACGGACATCATCTGCCGGCACAGTTCGGCCATCCGCTGGACGACCGCGCGGGACTGTTCGAGTGCCAACACGGGCGATTCGAGCAGGCGGATGTCGAGCACTTTCAAGCGAGGCTCTTCGGCGACCTTGCGTTCGGGAATGACTCGAGCCAGGAATCTGGCCATCAGATGCGCAAATGGCAGAAAGAGGATCGTGTTGGTGACGTTGAATCCGGTATGCGTGGCGGCAATGGCGGCTGTCACGTGCTCGCTGGTGTCGGCACCGGGCACCACGGATCGGATAACCATCATGTACCAGGGAAAAACGGCGGTGACCCAGGCTACACCGAGCACATTGAACAACACGTGAGCGTAGGCCGCTCGCTTGGCGTTGGGTGTCGTTCCAAACGATGCCAGCCAGGCGGTGATCGTAGTGCCGATGTTTTCGCCCAGTACCAGGGCCGCGGCCGTCTGGAACGGAATCACACCGATTTGAGCCAGCCCGATCGTGATGCCCAGCGTGGCGGAAGACGACTGGACGATGAACGTCAGGACGCAGCCGATCGCGGCGCACTTGAGCACACCCAGATAGCTGTCGGCTGTGAAACGCTCGAACCATTGCTCAAATGCCGGCAGATCCTTGATGATGGAAAACCCGTCCTTCATCAATTCCAGACCGAAGAACACCAGGCCGACCCCCATCGCTCCCATGCAGAGATAGCGAATGCGATCGCGGCTGATGAACAAGTACCCAAACGCCGCGGCGCCGGCCAGCGGAAGCCCATACTTGCCGATCTTGAGCACCAACACCCAGCCGGTAATGGTCGTTCCGATGTTGGCGCCGAAGACGACACCGATCGCCTGCGTGAGACTCATGAAACCGCTGTTGACCAGCCCCACGACGAGCACCGTGGTGATCGAACTCGACTGGACGATCATCGTCACCAACGTGCCCACGCCGACCGCCAGCAGGCGGTTGTCCGTGACCAGTGAGATCATCTTCCGCAGCCGGTTGCCGGCTACCGCCTGCAGGCCGTCGGAAATGTTCTTCATGCCGAACAGGAACAGCCCCAGTCCACCGATCACGGTCAGGACCAGTTTCCAGTAGTCGGGTTCCCAGACCTCGACGGAGAACTTGGAATGGATGGGAGTCCCCTTGCCGTCGCTCAGTTCGAGAATGACCTCGGTCTTGCCGACCTTGCCGCCCTTCACCACCAGACGTCGACCGTCGATGATCTCGACTTCGGCGACTTTCTTCTTCTTGTTGTACAGCACGCTGCCCGTAATGGCGCCGTCCGAGTCGATGCCATCGACGTCTCGCAGCAGCTCGGCCAGGTCGACCGACAGCGTGGGGGCTCCGTGCAACATCTTGAAGTTGGGGAGCAATTTCAGCACGCGGCGCTGATTCGATGCGGGCGAGGATGCCGCATCGGTTGGCGATGCGGAATCGGAACCGGCGGCGACGCAGGGCAGGGCGAGCCAGATCGCCAGCAGCACGGCCGTGCAGGCCGAACGGGGCGAGCCGAATGCGGCTTCGCCGCAGGGGGAAGCAGGGGCGGAGGGGCCGAAGACCATGGTTGCAGTACTCCAGATGCGCTCGGGCGGCAAACGGGTTCGGCGCCAAGCTTACGAGAAACCGAGCCGTGTCGAAAGCACCTCCGCGAAAGAACTCAACGGTCGGCCCTGCGTTTTTTGCGTCTGGGGGAGCCCCATTTGGGAGAGATCAACTCGGATTCCCACTCAGCCAACTCGCGGCGGAGCGATTTCACGATTTCGGGATGCTGGGACGCTACGTCGGTCGTTTCCGAAATGTCCGAATCGAGATCGTAGAGTTGAGGTTCGGTCTGTGGCGTGTGCTTGAGCAAAACCAGTTTCCAGCGGCCGCGGCGCACCGCGCTTTCCCGCTGCGGGCCGTGAATGCGCCAGAACAGGGATCGCTCGGGAAGGCGATCGGTTTTGCCCGTCAGTCGCGGCAACAGATCGATGCCGTCGAGCTTCCAGGCGGGATCGACCGTCGCGCCGGCGGCAGCCACGAAAGTGGGCAGGAAGTCGAGCGAAATCACGGGGGCGTCGATTCGACTTCCCGGCGGAATCCGTCCCGGCCAACAGAACGCCATGGGGACGCGGATTCCCCCCTCCCAGATCATTCCCTTGCGTCCTCGAAGCGGGGCATTCACGGCCCCGGTCAGCGTTTGGCCGCCGTTGTCGTTGGTGAATACCACCAGTGTGTTCTTGTCCAGTTTCAACTCGCGGAGTGTGTCCATGATCTTGCCGACGTTGTCATCCAGCGTCTTGATCAAGCCGGCGTACTTTCGCCGTTTGGCGTTTTCGATGCTTGCCAGTTGACGTTCGACCTCCGGTTTGGGGTGGAGTGGGCCATGAGGGGCGGTGAAAGAGACGAACAAGAAGAACGGTTGGCGTGCCGACTGGCGGATGAACCGCACGGCACCGTCGCCGATGCGGTCGGTCACATAGCCCTCTTCGGGAGTCGGCTTGCCGTTGTGCTGCAACACTCGGTGCGGCGTCACTTTCTTCATAGGGAAGTAGGGCCGCGATCCCTGGAGCAGACCGAAGAACTCGTCAAAGCCTCTGCGGTTGGGCTGGTAGGGCGGTGGATATCCCAAGTGCCATTTGCCGATGATGCCGGTTCGATACCCGACCGCTCGCAGCCGATCGGCGATCGTCTTTTCGCTAAGCGCCATTCCCCCTTTCATGTAGCCGGGCGGAATGTTGAGTTCATGCCCGAATCGCTGCTGATACCGTCCGGTCAACATGCCGGCTCGTGAGGGCGAACAAACGGCCCCGGACATGTAGGCGTTGGTGCACCGAGCGCCCGATGCCGCGATGGCGTCAATGTGGGGTGTCAGGCCTCGCATCTCCGCCGCCACATGGTCCTGGAATCCGAAGTCGGCGTAGCCGGCGTCGTCCGCATAGAGGATCACGAGATTGGGCGGCCGCTTCTCGGACGAGCGATCTGCCATCACCGGGCCCGCAGGCCACAAGATGGTTGACGCGAGTGCCAGTACGGTGAGAATCCAACGGAGTCGTAAGGGGAGAGGCATGGTGGTTTCCTCGAGTGGGCGACGTGGATTGTGGTAGAGGACGACCTTTGGCATACTCCGGTTTCTCCTACCGGGAACCGACCGACTGCCGGGTATCCAGCCTGCCGGAAACTGCCATGATCCTCGACTTCAGCCACCACATGACGCGGCTTTGCCGGGATATGGCTCATCGCCTGGATGAGCTGAGTCATATCGACGTCCCTCGCATTGTGGTGACCGCGTCCTTCAACCGCAAGTCTTCGAAGGACGGCGTGTACGCCAGTGTCACTCCTTTGCGTTTTCGGGGGGGAAGTCGTGTGGGGAAGCTCCATGGACAGACGATGGCGATGCCGCTGGTATGCAACGCCGAGGGTGTGGAGCAACTCTACATTTTGACATTCTACTTGCCCCGGTTCTTGAAGACAGGGTTTGCCGAGAAACTGGAGACGGTCGCTCACGAACTGTGGCACATCAGCCCCGATTTCGACGGCACCCTGCGAGAATTCGAGGGAAGGTGCCGAATCCACGGCCCCACTAAGGAGGCGTTCGACGCGCAATCACGTAAGCTGGCTCGCGACTACCTGGGCCAGCATCCCCCGGACGAAGTCACGGCATTCCTGCGTGCGAGTTGGTCGGAGATTCGGCGAAACTACCGGCGGCTGCGCGTCTGGCAGATTCCCCGGCCGCAGATGCGGCGATTCGCTTGAGAAGGAGGTCTGCGTTCGAACCTTGCTTCGGGACAGTCACGCGCCGTGCGGGCATCCCGTGCCGGCTTTCGGCTGTTACTACCAACCCCGAATACCACGCTTAAAGCCTCCGGCCTTCCGCCTCCAGTCTCGCCTCAGGATTCCTCGTCGGCCGAATTCTCTTCGGTGCTTTGGGGCGGGTCGGCCACCGCCACGGCCGATGGTGATTCGGCTTCGGCCTCCGCGGCCGTTTCATCGGTTGGCGGGGCAGCCGTCGGTTCGGGTTCCGCGGCGAAGGTTGGCTTGGTCGGTTCGGCCGGTCGGCGATCGTTGCGTCCCACGAACTCGATCAGAGCTCGCGGTCCAGCGTCACCCAACCGCGGTGTTGCCAGCCGCAATACCCGCGTGTATCCACCGGGACGGTCTTTGAAACGAGGAGCGATCTCTTCGAAGCAGATCCGTACAGCCTCTTTGTCTCGGAGCAAAGCGAAGACGCGTCGCCGGGCGGCGACGGCCGGAGCTCGGGCGTCGACCCACTTGCGCCACTGCTCGCTGTTTCTCCACTCTTCCCAAGCGGCCGTGTTGCGCTCGGCTTGAGTCTCGAATTCGCGAGCCGCCTCTTCGTGGACCAGCGCTTTGCGGGCGATGGTGATGCACTTCTCCACGAGTGCCCGCACTTCCTTGGCTTTGGCGACGGTGGTGATGATTCGACCGGGCACCTTGGGCGGATTCAGGTCGAATTCGTCGGTTTCTCGTTCCGTGAGGAACAGGCTGGCGGCCATGTTCCGCAACATGGCTTTCCGATGGCTACTCGAGCGGCCCAGGTGCCGCCCACGCTTGCGGTGACGCATGACTGTTTGCCCAATCTGACTTGGTGTTCCAAAACGGGGGAGCTTAGGAGAGCATCGTGGGGACTTTCATTCCCAGGTGCATTCCCAGTTCCTTCAGTTTGCTTTTGACTTCATCGAGTGTGGTTTGCCCGAAGTTGCGCACTTCGAGCAATTGATCTTCCGTCTTTTGGACGAGGTCGCCCACAGTACGGATATTGAGTGATTCCAGGCAGTTGGTGGCTCGAGCCGTCAGGTGGAGTTCGGCCAGGGTCATCCTCAACTTGGCCTCGACGGCCGGATCGATACCGCTGCTGCCACCCCGTCCCTGCGCGTGGACGCGTTGTCCCAATTCGCTGTATTGGACGAACGGGTTGAGATGCTTGCGCATGATCTTGGCCGCTTCGACAAGGGCCATCTCCGGGTGGACCGAGCCGTCGGTCCAGATTTCCAGAATCAGGCGATCGTAGTTGGTTTTCTGGCCGACCCGAGTCTCTTCGACTTCGTAGCGGACCCGCACGATCGGACTGTAGACCACGTCGACGGGGATGATGCCGACTTCCTGGTCGCGCCCGCTATGTTCGGACGCGGGGACATATCCGCGGCCGTTTTCCACCACCATTTCCATCATGAAGTCGACTTCATCGGTGAGGGTCGCCAGGACGTGATCAGGGTTGATCACTTCCACATCGTGGTCGGTCTGAATGTCGGCGGCCGTAACCGGCGTGACTTCCCCGGCGACTCCCTTCTTTTCCACCACCACGACTCGAATCGAGTCGCTGTGATTCTTCAGCACGAGCGACTTGACGTTGAGCACGATATCGGTGATGTCCTCCAGGACTCCCGGCAACGTCGTGAACTCGTGCTGGGCTCCTCGGATCTTGATCTGAGTCACGGCGCTCCCCACCAGGCTGGAGAGCAAAATGCGCCGCAGACTGTTGCCGATGGTCGAGCCGAAGCCGCGTTCGAACGGTTCGGCGATGAACTTGCCGTAAGTGGAAGTCAGGGATTCCTGATCGCAGTGGACTTTGCTCGGTAGTTCCAAACCACGCCAGCGAATGTGCATCGATAGTCTCCGTTACAGATGAAAGAGCGCCAACGTCTTGCGGACAACCGGGCCCTTGCGGACGATGGTGGGGGCGGACCGGCGATCGCCATCCCCGCAACCGGTAATCAAACTCGTCGTTTTTTTCTTGGGCGGCAACCGTTGTGCGGAATGGGAGTCACGTCTTCGATGATCTTGATGGTCAGCCCGGCGGTTTGCAGTGCGGTAATGGCACTCTCGCGCCCCGACCCCGGCCCTTTGACTCGCACCTCGAGCTCCCGCACGCCGAACCGAGCCGCTTTTTCGGCAGCCTGTTGGGCTGCACACTGTCCGGCGAACGGCGTACTCTTGCGGCTTCCTTTGAAGCCCGACGTGCCGGCACTGGCCCAGCACAACGTATCGCCTCGAGTGTCCGTGATGGTCACCACCGTGTTGTTGAACGTCGCCTTGATATGGGCGATCGCATTGGTGACGTTGCGTCGGATCTTCTTCTTGCGTGACTTGGCCACGGTGATCGCGTCTCCTGTTCGTCTGGTCCAGTCTTATTCGGTGCCCGGTGTTGTTCGCTCCACGGTTGCGGAGCCGGTTATCGCAGGTCCTTGACGCCCTTCTTGCCCGCGACGGTTTTTCGTGGTCCTTTGCGGGTCCGGGCATTCGTTCGTGTTCGCTGTCCACGAACGGGCAGCCCCAGCCGGTGGCGAATTCCGCGATAGCAACGTATCTCGCGCAGTCGATTGATATTCTGTTGCGTCTGGCGTCGAAGCGGACCCTCGACGGTGTAATCTCGTTCCAGCAACGCGGCCAGCCGCCCCAGTTCGTCTTCGGCCAAATCGCGAGCCCGCTTGGTGCCATCGATTCCGGCCTTTTCGCAGAGTTCGGCGGAGATCGCCGGACCGACGCCGTACAAGTAGGTCAGCGAGATCCGCGTTGGTTTGTTGTCGGGGATTTCAACACCCAATAGACGTGGCATTTCTCTTGGCTCTTATGGTTGATGGGGATCGAATACGTTGGGCAGGCGAGGCCGACATCCACCTCGGCATCAGCCCTGACGCTGCTTGTGGCGAGGATTACTGCAGATCACGTAGACTCGACCTTTGCGGCGCACGATCTTGCAGTTCTCGCACATTCGCTTGACGCTCGTTCTTACCTTCATGGCTTGTCTCACCTTTGTCTCTCAGCTCGCGGCCGCTCGCCAAACCCAAGTCGCCAATTCTAGCGGCCGCGACCGCGACCTTTCAAGGCCTCTGCATGGCTTGTCGGCGGCGAATGGCCGCCTGAATTCGTTCAAACACTTCTTCGGGGGTTCCCATTCCGTCGACCTGCTCGAGCAGGCCGCGGTCATGATAAAAGTCGATCAACGGCCGGGTCTGCCGGGCGTAGACTTCCAGCCGCTTCTCGATCGCCTCGCGATTGTCGTCGAGTCGACCCCGCTGCAACAGCCGCCGCCGCAGCTCGTCGCGATCGGCGGTCAGCCGAATCACGCAATCGACCTGCTGGCCTCGCTCCCGCAATGCCTCCTCCAGCGATTCGGCTTGCGGCACGGTGCGAGGAAAGCCGTCCAGGATGGCACCGTTTCGGGCCATGCCGCCGGCGAGCCACTGGGTGACCATGTCGACCATCAAATCATCGGGCACCAGGTGCCCACTGTGAATATAGGCGGCGGCCCGCTCGCCCAACTCGGTCTTCCGCTGCATTTCCTGCCGCAGCATTTCGCCCGTCGACAGGTGAGGGATTCCCAGTTCTGCCGCCAGGCGTTCCGCTTGCGTCCCTTTGCCGGCGCCGGGTGGTCCCAGGAAAACGATGAGCATCATGTCGCTCCTCACACCGCGCGCCGTTTCCCGCACGGTCAGCCTTCCAGCAAACCCTTGTAGTTGCGCATCACGAGGTGGCTGTCGATTTTCTGCACCAGGTCGAACGCTACGCTCACCGCGATCAGGAGGCTGGTGCCCCCATAAAAGCTGGCGACGGTCCAGCCGACGCCCAGCGAGGTCGACACCAACGTGGGAATGATGGCCACGGCGGCCAGGAAGCCGGCGCCGACGTAAGTGATGCGTTCCATCACCGCCTCGAGATACTCGGCGGTGCGGCGTCCGGGGCGATATCCGGGTATGAAGGTTCCGTGCTCTTTCAGGTTGTCCGCCATTTCCTTGGGGTTGAAGGTGATCGCCGTCCAGAAATAGCAGAAGAAGTAGATCAAGCCGATGTACATCAGGTTGTACAGCAGGGAAGGACCGGGGCGGAAGATATCCTGCATCGAGGAGGCGAAGGTGCGGAAGCCCGGGCTTCCGACTCGCGTCAGCAATGCGAAGAACATGCCGGGGAACATCAGCAGGCTGCTGGCGAAGATGATCGGCATCACGCCGGCCTGATTGATGCGCAGGGGCAGGTACTGCTTTTGGCCGCCGAAGACGCGGCGGCCGCGCACGTGTTTGGCGCTTTGCGTGGGAATCCGGCGTTGTCCCAGCGTGATAAAGACCACTCCGAATACGACGCCGACGAACAACACGGCCAGCACGACGAGGGTTTCCACGCCGATGGCTCCTCCCTGAAACGCCCCCAGACGGAACTCGGCGGTCTTGATCAGGTCGATCAACGCGGCGGGCATCCGAGCCAGGATCGATGCCATGATCAGCAGGCTGATCCCGTTGCCGATGCCGAATTCGTCGATCTGCTCACCCAACCACATCAGGAAGACGGCACCGCAGGTCATGATCATCACGGCGACCAACTGCCAGCCGAAGGGAACCGTGCCTTCTTGAGTCTTGAACGCGTCCGCCACCATGGCGGCATCATTGGCCAGCAGGTAAGACCGCACGTAGATCCAGCTTTGCACCAGGCAGAGGACGACGGTGAGATAGCGGGTATATTCGTTGATCTTCTTCATTCCCGCCTCTCCCTCTTTCTTCAGCTCCTCGATCGGTTTCCAGACGCTGCCGAGCAACTGGAAGATGATCGACGCCGAGATATAGGGCATGATCCCCAGGCCGAAGATGGTCGCTTCCTTGAGCGACGAGGCGCTGAACACCGAGACTTGATTGATCAGATCTCCCAGTCCGCCCTGACCGGTGCCGCCGGTTCCGAGTTGAGTCTGATCGACCATCGGCAGCGTGATGTGATAGCCGACCCGGTAGATGGCGAGCAACCCGAACGTAAGCAGAATCTTCTTTCGCAGTTCGGGGATGGTGAAGATGACGCGGGCTTTTTCCCACATGGTATCGTCCGTCCAAAATGGCTGGTGGCCGCGGGACTCCCTCTCCCGCTCGGACCCGTCCCTACTTTTGGCGCGCCGAGCGGGCTTGCCGTTGTTTTACCGCAACGGGAGTCTTTCCGGCAACCACAATTGCTTGGCCGCCCGCTTCGGCGATCTTCTTCTTCGCCGACTCGCTGAAGCGGTGAGCGGAGACCTTCAGTTTCTTCGTGAGTGTCCCCGCACCGAGGATCTTGACCTCGTCGTAGCGAGCGGGGATGAGTGAGGCTTCCCGCAGAGCGGCAATGGTCACTTCGGTCCCGTCTTCAAATCGCCGCTCCAAATCGCCCAGATTGACCGACACGACGACTTGGGCAAACCGGTTGTGGAATCCTCGTTTGGGAACCCGGCGCACCAGCGGCATGGCTCCGCCCTGGAACACCGGTTTTCGCGACCACCCGGCTCGCGATTTCTGGCCCTTATGGCCGCGACCCGCCGTCTTGCCGTGGCCGCTGCCGGGACCACGACCGATCCGCTTGCGCGGCCGGTTCCCCTGGATTCCCTGATGGACTTCGTGGATTCTCATTCGATGGTTACTCCTCGCAGCCGAGCCACGTCCTCGGTGGTTCGCAGGGACTGCAGCGCCCCCACCGTCGCCTTCACCAGTGTGACGGGGTTATTGCTGCCGTAACTCTTGGTCACGATGTTCTTGATGCCGACACATTCGCACACAGCGCGGACCGCCTCGCCGGCTTTGATTCCGGTACCGGGGCCGGCAGGTTCCAGCAGTACCAAGGCCGCTCCGAACTTCCCGACGACGCGGTGGGGGATCGTATCGTTGACGACCGGGACTTCGACCATTTCCCGTGTCGCCTGTTTGGTCGCCTTTTCCACACTCGGGGGCACCTCGTTGGCTTTCCCGTACCCCCAGCCGACCTTACCGTTGCCGTTGCCGACCACGACCAGCGCGGCGAAGCTGAACCGTCGGCCGCCTTTGACCACGGCGGCGCAGCGTTTGATCTTCACCACTTTGTCTTGGAGTTCGCCTTGCGTTGTTTGCGACGCCACATCCGGCTCCTGTTTGTTTGCCTTTTGATTCGACACGCCACAGCGTGTCTACCCAGTCCTGCTATGGATTCTCAAATCGTCAGTCCGGCTTCTCGAGCCGCATCGGCGAGCGCGGCGACGCGGCCGTGATACTTGCAGTGGCCGCGATCGAGTCGCACGGCGGCGATGCCCGCCTCGATCGCTCGTTTGGCCAGGATTTCACCGATCTTCTTGGCCGCTTCGCAGTTGCCGCCGTAGCCGATTTCCGACCGAAGTTCTCGCTCGTTGGTACTGGCCGAGACCAGGGTCCGGCCGCACCGATCGTCGATGATCTGAGCGGCAATGTGAGCGTGACTACGGGCGATCGACAGTCGCGGGCGATCGACCGACGCACTCAGGCGACGGCGGACATGTCGCCGCCTCCGCAGTCGCCGTTTGCTTAGGAATTTGTTCTTATCCACCAGTTTCTTCCTCCACGAAAGCCTGGGAACTCCACGGCCGCCCGATGGTTTTCAAGCCTGTAACCAAACCTGCCGTACTACTTCCCAAACGCGGATTTGTTGCTTGCAGCCTGGAGTATTGGGACACGCTTGAGAAGCCTGTAACCAAACCTGCCGTACTGCCTCCCAAACTCGGATTTGTTGCTTGCAGTCTGGAGTATTGTGACACGCTTGAGAAGCCTGTAACCAAACCTGCCGTACCGCTTCTCAAACTCGGATTTGTTGCTTGCAGCCTGGAGTATTGGGACACGCTTTAAGTCGCCGTCTTACCCGGCTTGAGTTTCACATGTTCACCTTTGTAACGGACGCCCTTCCCCTTGTAGGGCTCCGGCTTGCGGACCGCTCGCACTTCGGCGGCGAACTGGCCGACTTTCTGTTTATCGCACCCCTGGACCACGATCTCGGTCTGACTGGGACAGGTGACCGTCACGCCGGCGGGGATCTTCTTGTGGATTTCGTTCGCGTACCCGACTCGCAACTGCAGCGTATCACCCTGCACGGCGGCGATATAGCCGACACCGACGACCTCGAGCCGCTTCTCGTAGCCTTTGACGACGCCCTCCACCATATTGGCCAGCAGAGAACGTGTCAGCCCGTGGAAGGCCCCGGCCTGACGCGAGTCGCGTCGCCGGATGACTTTGAGTTGCCGGGCATCGGAATCGAACTCGACCTGCACTTCCGGCCGATGCGTGTAGCTGAGCTTGCCTTGGGGGCCTTCGACCTCGACCGTCGCACCATCGATGCGGACCTTGACCTGGTCGGGAACCGAAACCGGTTGCTTACCAATCCGAGACATGGCTGATGATCTTTCTGCGGATGATCTTTCTCTTGTGGAGCGGTTTTCTTGTACTCGGTCTGCTGCCGGAGGCCTGCTCGGTACCGTCGAGCCGGCCTACCAGACCTCACACAATACCTCGCCACCGACGTTTTTCTGTCTGGCTTCCCGATCGCTCATCACCCCACTGCTGGTGCTGAGGATACGGATGCCCAGCCCGTTGAGTACCGGCCGCAGCTCCTTGGCCTTGCTGTAGATGCGGCGTCCCGGCTTACTGATCCGTTTGACGTGCTGGATCACGTGTTCGCCGTTGGGGCCGTACTTGAGTTCGACCCGCAGCAGGTTTACCGGTTGGGACTCGACTTCCCGCCATTCCCAGATGAAGCCTTCGCGCTTGAGCACATCGGCCAGGCCGCGTTTGACCTTGGAAATCGGCATTTCGACAAAGGGCCGTTCAACGCGCACCGCATTCCGGATTCGGGTGAGCATATCGGCGATCGGGTCGGTCATCATAATGGAACGAATCCTCTTACCAACTCGCTTTACGAACACCAGGGATCAACCCCTGGTCCGCCAGTTTGCGGAAACAAATGCGACAAATCCCGAACTTGCGATAGACCGCACGGGGCCGCCCACACAGCCGGCATCGGCGTTCCTGCCGCGTGCTGAACTTGGGTGGTCGGTTGGCTTTGGCGATTTTCGATTTGCTTGCCACGTGTGGCTCCCATCAAACAAATGGCATGGTGCCCGGGGTCGCTTTCCCTAAGCGGCACCCGACTTGACTGTGGCCTGCCGAAACGGCATGCCGAAATGACGAAGCAACTCGCGGGCTTCGTCGTTGCTATCGGTGGTAGTGACGATGGTAATGTGCATTCCCTGGGGGCGCGTGTATTTGTCCGGGTTGAGTTCCGGGAAGACGTGCTGATCGGAAAGTCCGAGGCTGTAGTTGCCGTGCCCGTCGAAGGCATCGGGGCTGAGTCCGCGGAAGTCCCGCACACGGGGGAGGGCGATCGCCACCAGCCGGTCGAGGAACTCGTACATGCGGTTGCGCCTCAATGTGACCTTGCAACCGATGGCCATGCCCTCGCGCAGGCGAAATCCGGCGATCGATTTGCGGGCTCGGGTGATCACGGGCCGTTGACCGGCGATTTCCGCCAGCGCACTGACCGCTTGCTCGAGGTGCTTCTTTTCCTGAATCGCCGAGCCGACACCCATGTTGATGACGATTTTCTCCAATCGGGGCAGCGAGAGTCGGTTGGATCTCCCGAGCTGCTCGATCAGCGCCGGCACGATTTCCTTGTCGTATTTTTCTTTGAGTCTGGGGACCATCGCCTGGCTGCCTTCTGTTTCCACTGGCTTAAGAGTTTACCGTTTTCGGCCGCCGCAACTCGCCCAGCGACGCGCCGCATTTCTTGCAATAGCGTTCTTTGGAGCCGTCCGAGGCGATTCGCGCGCCGACGCGAGTCGGTTTGCCGCAGGACGAGCAAACCAGAGCCACATTGGAAAGGGGAATGGGCATCTCTTTGGAGAGTCGCCCACCCTGAGGGTTCCGCTGCGTGCGCCGCACGTGTTTGTAGACGCGGTTGACTCCCTCCACAATGACCTTTCCCGCCTGCCGGTCGATGCGGAGGATCTTTCCCCGCACACCGCGGTCGTCACCGGCCAGCACTTCGACCATGTCGTCCTGTCTCACTCGCATCAAACCACCTCGCTCGCCAAACTCACGATCTTCATGAATTCACGCTCCCGCAGCTCCCGCGCTACCGCGCCGAAGATCCGCGTTCCCCGGGGATTGCCGTCGTTGTCGACGATCACCACGGCGTTGCTGTCGAAGCGGATGTAGCTGCCGTCGGCTCGACGCGTCGGCTGCTTGCACCGTACGATCACCGCTCGCACGATCGATTTCTTCTTCACGTCGCTGCCGGGAATCACGCTCTTGACACTGCAGACGATAATGTCGCCCAATCCGGCGAATCGCCGCCGGCTGCCACCGAGCACCTTGATGCACATCACTTCCTTGGCGCCGGTGTTGTCCGCCACGACCAACCGTGTCTCTTGCTGAATCATGACACTCGATCCTCGACCTTATCCACTTGTCCGCTTACACCGCCTACCGGTCCGTTCGTCCGACGGCCGATCAACCTTCCGTTGCCGCAGCCCGTTGGGCGGCCCGCAGAGCCGCAATGTCCACCTCGCGACTCTTCTCGATCACGCGTACCAACTCCCACCGTTTCTTCTTCGACCGGGGACGGCACTCGATGATCTCCACGGTGTCGCCACGCCCGGACGCGTTCTCTTCGTCATGGACGAAACAGACCGTCTTGCGGCGAATATATTTCTTGTATTTGGGGTGCTTGACCAGGCGAGGCACTTCGACCCGCCGAGTCTTGTCCATCTTGTCGCTGGTGACGACGCCGACCACTACACGTTTGGGCATGACTGTTGTTTTCCGTTTGGCTGCTTTTTCCGGTTCGTTGTGTTACGATTTCGGTTGTATTGTCGATCTTCGAGCATCGGTGTGCGGCTCGCCTCGAGGCGCTCCACCCGGCTACGTCGATGGGGAATCTCCGTTGCTTCGAGCCATCTCCCGTTCACGCTGGATGGTGCGAATGCGAGCGATCAAGCGGCGCTGCTTCCTCAGTTCGCTGGGAGCATCAAGCCGTTCGGTCTGTGCCTGGATCCGCAAACGGAACAGGGTTTCCATCGTATCCTTGAGCGTCAGCGCCAGTTGCTCGTCGCTCATTTCCCGCAACTCACCGGCTTTCATCGATCGCCTCGCCTCGCCATGACTTGTGAACTTGGTTCCGTGAACGTGTCTATCTGTCAGATGGGTCGCGTTGTTCGTCTATTGGTCGCCGTGTTTCCCCTGGGGCGGCCGCCGGATCAGGCGGGGCGCCGCCGCACGAAGCGGCAGCGAACCGGCATTTTGTGAGCCAGCCGAGCGAAGCAGACTCGAGCCTGTTCCTCGGTCACTCCCGCCAGTTCGTACATCACCGTTCCCGGCTTGACCACGGCCACCCACGCCTCGGGCTCGCCTTTTCCTTTTCCCATCCGGGTTTCCAGCGGCGTCGACGTGATGGAGCGGTGTGGAAACAGACGCACATACAGTCGTCCTTCGCCGCGCACATATTGCTGGGCGGCGATACGGCCGGCCTCGATCGTCTGGGCGCGTATCCAGCCCCCCTCGGTCGACTGCAACCCGAAATCGCCGAACACGACCTTGTTGCCGCGCGTGGCATTACCTTTTATACGTCCTCTTTGGACCTTTCGATGCTTTACCCGCTTCGGCATGAGCGCCATCGCTATTGTCTCCTCCGAAAGTACCTCGGTTGATCCACACTTGCACGCCGATGTGTCCTTGAGCCGTCTTGGCTTCGGCGAACCCCCAGTCGATATCGGCCATCAACGTCGAAAGCGGAATCGAACCGGAAATCTGTTTTTCACGGCGAGCCATTTCGGCACCGCCCAGCCGTCCCGCCAACTGGATCTTGATCCCCTTGGCGCCGGCTTCCATCGTCTGTTCCATCGCCCGCTTCATCGTTCGGCGAAAACTGGCTCGCCGCGACAATTGCGAGGCGACATCGTCGGCCACGACCTGAGCGTGCAGCTCGGGCCGCGAGATCTCCTCGATTTTCAAGTTGATTCGGCGGCCGATCAGGTTTTGCAGTTCATCTTGCACCGCTTCCACGTCTCGTCCCCGCTGGCCGATGATCAGGCCGGGGCGAGCCACGTAGAGGATGACTTTGACTTCGTCGCGGGTCCGTTCGATTTCGATCCGCGAGATTCCCGCATTGCGGAACGGCTGAGGATCCCGTCTGTCCGGACGCTGTTCGGGTCGCCGCGGAGTGTAGTTGCGGATGTAGTTGCGGATCCGCTGATCCTCGTATAGCAGATCGGCGAAATCATGTTTGGAGGCGTACCAACGGCTTTTCCAGCCGAGGACCACACCGGTTCGATAACCAATCGGATTGACCTTTTGTCCCATCGATCTGCACTCGCTTCTTCTATGCGGGGCTACCAAGCCGCCGGCGGCTCGTTGCCTCAGATCTCCAGTTTCTGAACCTGCTCGACCGCCACGTGAATGTGCGACATCCGCTTGCGGATCAAGAACGCCATTCCGCGAGCCCGCGGTCGGATTCGCTTGAACATCGGACCTTGGTCGACTCGAGCATCCACCACGACCAGATCCTCCAGCCGCACCGTCTCGCCCGGATGCTGGTCCGGATCGAGCGCGTTGCCGACGGCGCTGCGAATCACCTTTTCCAACAGGCGGGCGCCTCGCTGAGGCTGGTAGCGCAGCAGGTCCAACGCGTCGTCGGCGAACTTTCCCCGGACCATATCCGCCAACGGCCGCACCTTGCGGGGGCTGATCCGGGCAAACCGATGTGATGCACGAAACGCCATGACAATTACCTTCCGCTAACCTTCTACCTTCCGGCAGCCTTCCAACGATGTTTGGTTGTTTCGATCGAATCGGCCTACCGCTTCCCTTTGCCGCCGTGTCCTCGGAACGTTCGAGTCGGCGCGAATTCCCCCAGCTTGTGACCGACCATTTCCTCGGTCACGAAAACCTTCACGTGCTGCCGACCGTTGTGCACCAGGAACGTCACACCGACGAACTCCGGCACGATCGTGCACCGCCTGGCCCACGTCTTGATCGGCTCGCCCGACCCCTCCGCCCTCTGCACCTTCATGTAGAGTTTGGGGTCGACGTAAGGCCCTTTTTTCAGCGATCTACCCATCGTCTATCCTCTTGCCAAGTCGATCTATTTCACTCGCAACTGTCCATACCGCTTCGATCGGCGTCTACGCACGATCGCCGCATTGGAGGGCTTGCGACGCTTGCGAGTCGGTCCGCCCTTGGCCGGTTTGCCGGTGGGGCTGACCGGATGGCGACCACCCTTGGTGCGTCCCTCACCGCCACCGTGCGGATGGTCGATCGGGTTCATCGCGGTACCGCGGACGTGAGGCCGCCGCCCCAACCACCGCTTGCGCCCCGCTTTTCCCAGACGAATGCCCATGTGGTCGGTGTTTCCCACTTTGCCGACCGTAGCGCGGCACTTGGAAGGGACGCGGCGGATTTCCCCGCTGGGGAGCGTAAGCTGAGCCCAATCGGCTTCTCGAGCCACCAGTGTGGCACTCGAGCCGGCACTGCGGCAGAGCACGCCGCCTCGCCCGGGCAGCAACTCCACGTTGTGCACGACGGTTCCCAGAGGCATCTTCTGCAGCGGCAGGCAACACCCGAGCTTGGCGGGGGCGTCGGGACCGCTCTCCACGCGGTCGCCTTCCTTGAGTCCGTCGGGAGCCAGAATATACCGCTTTTCACCGTCGACATAGTGCAGCAAAGCGATCCGGGCGCTCCGGTTGGGATCGTACTGAATCGAGGCGACTTTGGCCGGGACACCGTCCTTCGTTCGGCGAAAGTCGATCACCCGGTAACGCCGTTTGTGTCCGCCGCCTCGGTGCCGAGCCGTGATCTTGCCCTGGTTGTTGCGGCCCCCGGTCTTGTGCTGAGGGCGCAACAACGACTTTTCCGGCTTGGCGCCCTTCGTCAAGTCGGCGAAGTCACTGACCGTCGCATGGCGACGCCCCGGAGAAGTCGGTTTGTATTTGCGAATACCCATATCAGTCTTCAGGCTCCATCAGATGGTCCACAGGCATCCGCCTGCCGTCGCGGACACCCAAGTGCGACTTCCCTCTCGCTCGTTAGAAGAAGTCGATGCGATGCTCGGCATCGAGGGTCACGATCGCCTTCTTCCAGTTCTTGGTATATCCATAACGAAAACGGTATCGCCGAGGCTTTCCCTTGCGGTTCTGCGTGCGCACCTTCACCACTTTTACGTTGAACAGCGTCTCGACCGCCCGCTTGATGTCCGGCTTCTCCGCCAGCGGGTTGACCTCGAACGCGTATTGATTCACGCGAGTCGCCCGATGCACGCCCTTTTCCGTTACCAGCGGACGGAGCACGATCTGGTACGGTTCGAGTTCGATCTTGGACTTCTTTGCCGCGTTGGCTTGTGATGCTGCCATCTCGCTTTACCTCCCCACCGGCGCCGACTACGCTTGGACCGGTGCGGCCGCACCGACTCGCTCCAGAAAACGTTCCATGGCCCCTTGCACCAGCACGATGCGACGAGGACGCAACAACAACTCCGCATTCAATTCCTCGACCGGCCGCACTTCCACGCCCGGGATGTTCCGACCGCTCTTGTAAACGTTGATGTCGACGCCGTCGGTGACCAGCAACGTGCTCACCAACCCGCCCGGAAGGGCTTCGAGCAACCCCGCCAACAGGCTCGTCTTGGGTTCGGAGAACGCCAACGACTTCAACAGCACCACGCCACCGTCTTCGACGCGCGACCGCATGGCCATCTTCGTGGCGGCTCGCAGAGCCTTCTTGGGGAGGCGATACGAGTAGTCTCGGGGACGCAGGGCGAAAATATGGCCGCCGCCGCGTCGCACGCCCGATCGGCGACTGCCGGCTCGAGCGTTCCCCGTGCCCTTTTGACGGTACATCTTGCGAGTCGACCCGCTCACCTCCCCTCGCGACTTCGTCTTGTGCGACCCTTGCCGACGATTGGCCTGGTACATCACCACGGCATCATGCAGCAACTGCCGGTTGACCGTCGGAGCCAGTGCGTCGAGGTCGACCTCAAAGCTGCCGACTTCGGCTCCCTGCTCGTCAAACACCGATACGGATGCCATCACTCAAACTCCTCCGGTGGCCTCAACCAACCTTGTTCGTCTCTTGCACCACCACGAAACCGCCATTGGGTCCCGGGACCGCTCCCTTTACCACCAGCAGATGATGCTCGGGATCGACCCGGACTACCTTGAGATTCCGAGCGGTGACGCGAGCGGCGCCGTATTGCCCGGCCATCCGCTTTCCCTTGAACAACCGGCTCGGATAGGCACTCATCCCCGTGCCGCCCGCATGGCGATGGACCTTCTTCACGCCGTGAGAAGCTCGCTGGCCGGCGAAATTGTGCCGTTTCATCACGCCCGCATAGCCGCGTCCCTTGCTGGTCCCCACGATGTCGACGGCCGAAACACCTTCCAGCACGCCGACGGTGACTTCCTGGCCCACTTCCACGCCTTCGGCACTTCCCCTCAGTTCGCGTATGAACTTCTTGGGTTCGCACTCGGCCTTGGGCGGCGACTCGACTCCCGCCTGCTTGCGCCGCGCCGCCCGCTTGCTGTTGAGTCGCGTCGTGACGTGACCGCGCTCGCTGCGCCGAGCCTGACTGCGGCGGCGCCGAGGACGACCTTCCGATGGCCGCTTCTTATCAAGAAACCCGAGCTGGACGGCTTCATAACCGTCGCGCTCGGGCGTTTTTATCTGGAGCACATGACAGGGACCGGCTTCGATCACCGTAACGGCAATCGCCTTCCCGCTATCCGGGTCGTAAATCTGCGTCATCCCGACCTTGCGGCCGAGTATCCCCTTGGCCATCAGACTGTACTCCCAATCACTTGCCGAAAAGGACCAACCGCCCGATGGCGGTGATTACCTTCCCGGCGTCCGTTCCATATCGGCTTGTTCCAACCGTTGATCCGGCCGACCAGCACACCTCTCGCGACACCGGCACTCCGTCAACGTGTCGATGCGCGAATCTTGATGTCCACGCCGGCCGGCAGATTCAGTTTGTTCAACTCTTCAATCGTGCGAGGCGTCACCTGCACGATGTCGATGACTCGTTTGTGAGTCCGAATCTCGAATTGCTGCCTGGCTTTCTTGTCGATGTTGGGACCCGAAAGCACCGTGTAACGCTCGATGCGGGTCGGCAAGGGAATGGGCCCGTGCACGACCGAGTGCGTCCGCTTGGCCGTCTCGACAATCTCCGCCGCACTCTGGTCCAGGACCGAGTGATCGTAAGCTTCCATTCGGATTCGGATGACTTCGCCTTGAGCGGCCACGGCAGGGAATCCCCCAACAAGGAAAAAAACGCGCAAAATCAGGGTGTCCACGCGACGCCCTGTGTGAGTCTGTGATAAAACCCCAGGCCGCAAGCAACAGCTCCGATCTCGGAAAGCGGCATGGCGGGTTTTGTTACAGGCTCTAAGAGGCTGTCACAAAACTCCGTGCTGCAAGCAACACGCCCGAGGCCGGAAAGCGGCGCGGCAGGTTTTGTTACAGGCTCTAAGAATTCCGCTTGTGGAAACCGCCAAGTTTATGGAGGGGCACCGGTATCGTCAACACCGCTGGCCAAATTTTTGCAAGCCGCTCTTTTGGGATGGTGGATCGTCGATACCGGGTCTCGGAATGCTTGACATGGTCCCTCCAGTGCGGTAGCGTGGTTCCTGCCTCGGTAGGCTGCGGTGTGCCCAAAGGCGGCGATCCCAATCCACCTTGCGTGGTCGCCGGCGCTTTTCCGCGACTTGTAGGAATTCCAGAAAAAAGGTCTAGTAAATGGATGATTCCCCCTATACTCCGCCCAGCTCGCACGCTTCCACTCCTTTTGGCGATGCCGGTACTCAGGGGCCGAGTTCGGATGTGGTCAATGCCGTGCAAACCCAGGCCATGGTGCTGCTGGTATTCACCGCAGTGATGCTTGGGCTGATCGTCATCCGCATGATTCTCGCCCTGGTCGGGATCGGATTCGTGGGAACGGCTGAAGGATTTGCCGATTCGGAAGAGGGAATGATGTTGTTAGCGCAGGGGACGGCGGGTCTGGTCGGGAGCCTGATTCCGCTGGCCGGCGGCGTCGTGATCATTGTCGGGTGTCTCAAAATGAAGAAGTTCGAGTCCTACGGCTACGCTCGGACAGCCAACATTTTGGCGATGATTCCCTGTGTTTCTCCCTGTTGCCTACTGGGGATTCCACTCGGAATCTGGGGGCTGGTCGTCCTTTCGCGCCCGGAAGTCCAATCCGCTTTCCGGTCCTGAGCGGGCTGCGCCCGCAAGGCTGGAGGTGGGAGACCGGAGGCTGTAGGTGACCACCGAAAGCCAGTGAATCATGCGCGCACGGGGCGCAGACGCTATGAAGTGAGACTCGAAGCGGGAGGCTGGTGAGCCCCTGGAGATTTTCCACTGTTGGTCTGGTCATTGCAGGAGTCCCCTTGATGTCGAATCCTTTTTCTACTCCCGGCACGAACCCTCAGCCTGTTCCTCGCAGCGGTGGCGACGACACTGTTTCGGTCATTGTTCCTTATAAAAACCCGAAAGCACTTCTGGCCTACTATCTGGGGATCGGCGCGATGCTTCCGTTCATCGGCGCGTTTCCCGGCTTGGCCGCCTTCATTCTCGGCATCCTGGGACTCAAGGAACGAAAGCGGCGCCCGGAAATCCACGGGAGCGTGCATGCGTGGATCGGCATCGTGTTGGGTGGCGGTTTCGGCATGCTGTGGGCGATGCTCACCGTCATTGTCATTATCGCGATCGTCGCGGGTTGATTGCTCGCGCACCTCCACCCCGCCCGAACTTCCCGCCGATTCCTTTCAAGCCATACGTTCCGTCCGACCGATACCATGTGAGGGCGGATTCAACGCCTTCGGACCCTGTAGCATGGGAGTTTCGCTCCCCGTTGTAGACGCGGAAACGTCGTCGCGGCCCGGGGGTCTGTTCCAGCTTGTCGGGGGGAACGCGTGTCATGTTTGGGCGTCGAGCCAGGATCGAGTGGTGGATCATCGCAGCCATCCCCCTGGCTTGGTTTCCCGGGTGGGCAGGTCCCGTCGATTTTTGTCGGTCGGCCGGGCAACCCCGAACCACTGTCCGCGTAGTTCGGTTGGCGGTGGCCAACGGTCACGGTTCGCATTCTCACCAGTGCCCCGCGGACTGCCAGTGTCGCTGTCACGGCGCGTGCTGGACGCCCTTTGCTTCCGTTTGCCGACTCGGAAGTCGTCTGGGTTCGGGACTGGAACCGCTTGACGCGTTCAGTCCCGTCGAGCCTGTTCAGCCGGGGCGACTGTCGGCTTCCGGGCCCCTCTCCGGTCGGCCGATCCGACCATCTGCCGTGCGCTGTATCTGGCTTTGCTCTTTGCAGATTTGATCGGCTCTCGTCCTCACTGGTACGCCAGTTTATTGCCGGGAGCCGAACCGCTGTTCCCCACGGGAAATCAAGCAGAGAAAGTCGCACGATGATATCGAAACGCATGATCGGGTGGATCGCCCTCGCTGCGCTGGCCGGATGCCAGGCCGCCCCCAAGACATCGACTCGAATCGGTCAGCATTCCGCGGGGAGCGTCCCTCCGGCCAACCGAGCTGTCTCGACTACAGCCGCCGGTTCCACCAGCAGCGCCGAGTGGTCAGCCGGGGTTCCCGAGGGCCGCTCGGCGCCGCGACATCCGACGCTCGCGGGACATCCGGTGGCTTACCAAGGGCAAGGGGCCTCGGTCCCGGAGGACACGGAAGCGGTTCCGGGCGCCGCGGACGGCAGTTTGTCGCTGGCCGAGGCGGAGGAGATGGCGCTGCAGGGCAACCCTGCCTTGGCAGTGGCGGCGGCCCGCATCGATGCGGCTCGAGGCAACTGGGTGCAAGTCGGACTCAAGCCCAATCCCACCATCGGGTATTCCGGCCAACAGTTGGGCAGCGGTGGCGAGGCCGAGCAGCAGGGAGCGTTCGTCGGGCAGGAGTTCATTACCGGCGGCAAGCTGGGGCTGAACCGTGAAATCGCAGCGTGGGAAGTTCGGCGAGCGGAGAATGAGTGGGAAGCATTTCGCTTGCGGGTTCTGACCGACGTTCGCGTCGCTTTCTATGAAGTTCTGGTGGCCCAGCGGCGGCGCGAGTTGACCACCGAGCTTGTGCGAATCAGCGACCAGGCCGTGAAAGCGGCTCAGGCCCTGTTCGAAGGTGAAGAAGTCAGCGAAGCCGATCCCCTGCGGGCGCGCGTGGAGGCCGACACAGCTCGCATTCTCCTCCAGAACGCCATCAACGAGCACGTGGCCGCATGGAGACGCTTGGCTGCGCTGGTGGGAGCTCCCGAGATGGAGCTGCGGCGAGTGG
>Ga0256839_1002000_pt1 | contig 23631 bp, 26 predicted proteins | sample 354166metaG_FD_185968 | JGI IMG/M metagenome (GOLD analysis project Ga0256839, IMG submission 185968) | Hydrothermal vent microbial communities from Mid Atlantic Ridge, Atlantic Ocean - 354-166 | ecosystem: Environmental > Aquatic > Marine > Hydrothermal vents | place: Atlantic Ocean: Mid... | reverse complement strand
TGCCACGGCCACGAGGCGGAAGGCAAGCTCGGTCCCGGCCTGGCGGACGACTATTGGACCTATCCCGCCGGTCTGACCGACAAGGGATTGTTCGAGATCATGTTCGGCGGTGCCAACGGCATGATGGGGCCCCAGTACGTCAATCTGAGTATCGACGAAATGCTCAAGATCATGGCCTTTCTACGCAGCATCTATCACGGCAAGCCGAACAAGATCGGCTGGAAGACCTGCGAAGCCGGGCAGGAGAAGGGCAAGGACGACATCATCCACATAAAACCGCAATCGTGAACCCTGAAGGAGGCGAGACATGAGAAAGAGTATCCTGACCTTGACCATGGCGCTGGGCGCTTTTTGGGCCGCTGGATCGGCGATGGCCTACGACGGGACCAACTGCAAGGAGCCGGGAGTCTGTTGGGAGCCGAAGCCCGGTTATCCCGAAAAGATCGCCGGGACCCGCTACGATCCGAAGCACGATCCCCGCGAGTTGGACAAACAGCGCCAGGCCATCGAAGCGATGGACAAGCGCAACCGCCTGCGTTGGGAACATTTCCGCAAGACCGGCAAGTTCGTCTACGACGTCGACGAGATCCGGGGGTGACATGACGGCGCGGGGAAGGATGGCGGTGCTCATCGTCGCAGCCGGGGCAGGGATGCCCCCGACCTTGAGGGGACGGCGATGACCGGTGTCGACGAGCGTTTGGCCGACTGGCGGCGTCGGGCGCAAGATCTGGAAACGACGCTGCAGACGGTGGTGCTCGGTCAGGCCGAGCCGATCCGGCGGCTGACGGTCGCCGTCTTCGCCCAGGGCCACGTACTGCTGGAGGGCAGCGTCGGGGTCGGCAAGACCACCACCCTGCGGGCGCTGTCGCGCTTATTGGGCGGTCCGTTCCAGCGTGTCGAGGGGACGGTGGATCTGTTGCCCGCCGATTTGCTCTATCATGCCCGCTTGGACGACGAAGGCCGTCCCCGGGTCGATCCGGGACCGTTGCTCGCCGCCGGCGAGGGGCTGTCGGTGTTCTTCTTCAACGAGATCAACCGCGCCCGGCCCCAGGTGCACGCCCTCTTGCTGCGGGTGATGGCCGAGCGGCGGGTGATGGCCTTCGAGCGGGAATGGCAGTTTCCCTATTTGCTGGTGTTCGCCGATCGTAACCGGGTCGAAAGGGAAGAGACCTTCGAGCTGCCGGCGGCATCGCGCGACCGCTTCTTCATGGAGATCGAGATGAGCGCCCCCGACGACGACCGCCACCGGGACGCGCTGGCCTTCGATCCCCGCTTCCACGACACCGACCGCCTCGTCGACACCCTGCCGGAAGGGATGCTCGATCACCGCCGCCTCGGTAAGGTGGCCGAAGCGATCCAGGAAGGCGTGACCGTCACCCCCGCTCTGCGTCGCTACGTCCTCGATCTGTGGCGGGCGACGGAAACCCCGGCGGCGTTCGGCGTCGAACTGCCGGACGTGGACATGGAGCGCTTCGTCCTCGCCGGCGCCAGCCCCCGCGGCATCGCCGCCCTGGTGCGGGCGGCGCGGGTTCATGCCTGGCTCGGCGGGCGTGACGCGGTGGCTCCCGAAGACGTGCAAAGCATGTTTGCGGCGGTGATGCGGCACCGGATATTTCTGCAACCCATCTACGAATCGCAGCGGGAACGGTGGATGTCCACTTTCCTGACGGCGGTGCTCGATCGGGTGGTGACTCCGGATCTGGCATGAGCCTCATCGCCACCGAGATTCACTACCGCCTTCCCGGGCGGGGGGCCGGCGTCTTTCCCGGCGCTCATCGTTCGTCGGCGGTGGGCGGTGGAGATCGTTACCACGGCGTGACCGAATTCTTCCGCCATCCGGACGCCCGTCATCTCGACCTTCGGCGCACCTGGCTCGATCCGTACCGGCGTCCTTACGTGAAGACGTTCGAACAGCGCAGCGCCGTGACCGTGGTGGCGGCGGTCGATCTGTCGGCCTCGATGGGCGTGTTCCCGGAGCGGCTGGCTCGGGTGAGCGCTTTGATTCAGGGATTGGCGTGGGGATCGCGTCGTCTCGGCGATCGTTTCGGTTGCGTCGGCTTCGACGATCGAATCCGTCTGGACACCGCCGTGCCCCCCGGTCGGGCCACCGGGGCCGTCGTCCCCTGGTGCCGCTGGATGACGTCGGCCTGCCGGGGGCGGAGCGCCGTAGGGGCGCTGGCGCTTCGGGACTGGTTGCCCGGCCGCCGCTGTCTGGTGGTGCTGATTTCGGATTTTCACTGGCCCGAGACCCTGTTGCGTTCCGTGCTGGCGGGATTGAGCGAGCATTGGGTGGTACCGGTGGTGCTCTGCGATCGGAGGGAGACGGCGGGCTGGCCCCGCTGGGGGATTCGTCGGGTGGTCGATGCGGAAAGCGGCCGGGAACGGCTGATCTGGTTGCGACCGGGATGGCGCCGGGCCCTGGAAACCCGCTACCGCGATCGGCGCGCCCGGCTTCGGCGATTGTTCCAGGCGGCCACCTTGCCGGCGTTGTGGTGGTCGGAGACGATGGGGATGAGTCAGGTGAGCCATCATTTCGAACGGCTGGGAACATGAGGAAGCTCGGGCTGTTGGGGGGATTGCTCGTCTCGACCTTGGCTTTGGGGACGGAGCAGGGGGAGCCGTTGGTGCCGTTGCCCTTTCGGAATTACGGCTATTTCGTCGGCGATCGGGTCACCCGTTGCTGGCGTCTGGCGATCTCGGACCCGGTGGTTCTGGTGCCGCCGCGGCTGCCGCATTCGCTCAATCGTTGGCTCGTGGTCCGGCGGGCTGATTTGAGCGGTGGGCGGTTGTGCCTCGAATATCAGGTGGATTACGCCCCTTTCACCACCGAGACGGTGCCGATTCCACCGTGGTCCGTGACCCTGCGGGAGGACGACCGGGACCGTACCGTCACCCTGCCGGCGGCCGAGCTGATGGTGGCGCCGTTGCGGCCGATTCAACAGCACGAGGGAGAAGCCTTCATGCAGCCGGAGACGGTGCCGCCGTCTGGAGAGGCTTCGCCGTTGCGGTGGCTGGGTTTGGGGTTGGCGTTGTTGGTCGGCGGCATGGCCGGCCTGGGTTGGCACTTGTGGGGTGGGGAACGGCGGGTACGCTGGCCTTTCTGCCGGGCCTGGTTGGCGCTGGCGAAGCTGCCCGACGACGAGGCCGGGCGCCTGCGGGGGTATTTGGTGTTGCACCGGGCTTTCGACGCCTATTGGGGCGGCCGCTGGTGGGGACGTTTGCAGGAATTTCTGGCCCGGCATCCGGGATACCAGCCGTTGGCGGCGGAACTGGAAGAATTCGTCACCGCTTCCAAGGGGCTGTTCTTCGCGCGCGTCGCCGCCGAGCCGTGGCCGTTGACACGGTTGCGACGCTTGGCGCGCCGTCTGGCATGGGAGGAGTTGCGCCGTGGCGGCCTGGTCGATTGAATGGATGCATCCTTGGGGGTTGTGGCTGCTGCCGGCGGCGTTGTTGCCGTGGTGGTCGTCGCCGCTGCGGCGGGTGACGTGGGTCTGGAACGCCCTTCTCCCGGCGGATCCGCTCTCCCGCCTGCTCGATGGGATGGTGCCGTTGCTGGGGTCTTTGACGTTGGCGGCGTTGGCGGTGGCGATCGCGACTCCCTACCTACCCGAACGGACGGTGACCCGGATCGGTCACGGGGCCCAACTGGTGCTGCTGTTGGATCGCAGCGGCAGCATGGACAACACTTTCGCCGGACGGGCTCCCAGCGGGGACGAGGCTTCCAAGGGGGAAGCGGCGGCCAGGTTGTTGCAGGCCTTTCTCGATCGCCGTCCCCACGACTGGATCGGCGTGGCCGGCTTCAGCACCGGTGCGCTGTATCAGTGCCCGCTCACCGCCGATCGCACGGCCAATCGCGCGGCGGTGGCGACCATCGCCCTCCCGGCCCTGGCCCACACCCATGTGGCGAAGGGCTTGGCGTTGGCGTTGGATTTCTTCGCCGATCTGCCCTTGACCGGTTCGCGGGCCATCGTCCTGGTGTCCGACGGGGCGGCGGTGATCGAGCCGTCGGTCCAGCAGCAGCTCCGGGTCGCTTTCAAGCGGCATCAGGTGCGTCTGTACTGGATCTTCCTGCGGGACGCCGGGGGGCCGGGGATCGAGGAGGCGCCGACCGATCCATTGCAGGACAATCCCCATGCGCGGCCGGAATATTATCTGCATCGCTTCTTCCAAACCCTGGGGGTGCCGTACCAGGCTTTCGAAGCCGAGGACCCGGCCGGTCTGCAGCGGGCGATCCGAACCATCGATCGCTTGGAAAAACGGCCTTTCCACTATGAGGAGGTCTTTCCCAGACGGGATCTGGCCGGTTTGTTTTACGGCGTCGCCTTGGCGGGCGTGGGGTTGTTGCTGGGATTGAAGGTGTTGGAGGGATGATGGGGAGCCGGTGGCGGTTCTGGGTCAGTGTCGCGGCTGTCGCCGCCGGTCTGGCGGTGGTGACGCTTGCCGGTTGGCAGTGGCGCCGCCAGTCCCTGGAGGCGGAGCGGCTGGCGGCGCTGCAGGCGGGACGGGCGGTGCTGCGCCCCGACGACGGGCCGCGTCTGCGACTGGCCTGGGCCAATCATCTGATACGCCGGCAGCGTTACGACGAGGCGTTGGCGGTCTTCGGCGCGTTGTTGGAGTCGGCGCCGGCGGCGTTGTTGCCGTGGGTGTACTACGACCTGGGCAATCTCTATCTGCGGCGGGCCCGGATGCAGGTGGAGCGCAGCGCTTTCGACGAGGCCGTTCCCTTGGTCGCGTTGGCCAAGCAGGCTTACCGCCATGCCCTGCGCCGGAATCCCGACTTGTGGGCGGCCCGTTACAATCTGGAGGCGGCGTTACGCCTGCTGCCGGAGATCGAGCGTTTCGAGGTGGAGCGCGAGGCTGGCGAAGATCCGCTCGGCGAGGCGTTGTGGACCCGGGTGCCGGGTTTTCCCAGAGGGCTGCCGTGATGGGGGTCGTTTTTCACCGCAGAGAACCCAGGGATGGATCGATTTGAAAGACGCTTTGCGCCTTCGCGGGGCCAAGACCAAAGGTTGAAAGCCTGATGCGACGACGGATATTTCATGACTGGCGTGCCGGCTTGCTGCTGGCGGCGGCGGGATTGCTGGCGGTGGTGATGCTCAAGCCCTACGGCTGGCGTGAGCGTCCCGGTTATCCCCTGGTGGCCGTGGTGGACATCACCCGTAGCATGAACACCCGCGATCTGCGTTTGCAGAGGACGGCCGTGGATCGTCTGAGCTATGTGAAGGATCGTTTGCAGAGTCTGCTGCGTCAACTTCCCTGTGGGTCGCGCCTCGGTATCGGGGTGTTCACCGAACGGCGCAGCACGTTGTTGACGATGCCGTTGGAAGTCTGCGGTCATTTTCACGCCCTCCAAACGGTGATCGACCGCCTCGATTGGCGAATGGCCTGGGCCGCCGACAGTCGCATCGCCAAAGGACTGCGGGACGCCATGACCCTGATGCGCCGCCCCGAACTGAGGGATCACGCCCTGTTGTTCTTCACCGATGGTCATGAAGCGCCGCCGGTCAATCCGCGTTACCGTCCCGACTTCAAGGCGTTGCGGGGCAAGGTGACGGGCATGGTGGTCGGGGTCGGGGGTACGGCGTTGACCCCGATCCCCAAGTTCGACGAGACGGGGCGCCCCCAAGGATTCTACCGCCCCGAAGACGTACCCCACCGCAGCACCTTCGGCTTGCCTGCCCGTCCCGCCACCGACGCGCCGGGTTACCATCCCCGCAACGCCCCTTTCGGGGGGGAGTATGTGTTGGGTCAGGAACATCTCTCATCGTTGCGCGCGGCGTATCTGCGAACGTTGGCTCAGGAGGCCGGTTTGGCGTATCACACCCTGACGGATGCGGCGGCGTTGCAAGCGGCGGTGGCCCATCTGGGGGTGCGGGAAATCAGTCTCCAGCCGTGGGATGGACGGCCGTGGTGGGGGCTTGGGGCTTGGTTGGTTCTGGTCGGCCTTTACGGTGGAGCCTGCTGGGTCGATCGGTACGGAATTGGTGAACGGAAAACTTGAGGACTACATCATGAGACAGTTGTCGAAACGTTGGGTGGCTTTGGTTCTGTTCGGGTGGGCGATGTTCGCCTGGGCCCACGGACCGACACCGCAGAAGTCGGACCATCGCATCCAGATACGCGCACCTTTGGCAGCCGTGTGGCGGGCGGTGGCCGATCCCGAGGCCGTCTGCCAATGGCATCCCCAAGTGGTACGTTGTTTCTATCGACCGGATGAACGGGTGCGGCGTTTCGAGCTGGCGAACGGCGAAGCCTTCGAGGAGTTGATCTTGGAAGTGGACGAGAATCACCATACCGTCTATCTGCGCCAGGGCGATCCCAACGTCGCGGCGCTGCCGGTCAGTTCCTATTCCACCCGGATCCAGGTGGAAGACGGCGGCGACGGAACGGTGACGGTGCGCTGGCGTGGGCGTTTCTACCGCGGTGATACCGGCAATTTCCCGCCCGAACACCTGAATGACGAGGCGGCGGTGAAAGCGATGGACCGTTGGATCCGTGACGGCCTCGAGGGGTTGAAGCGCTACGTGGAACGATGAGAAAAACGCCCCGACGATCCGCCGGGGCGTCTCGGAACGGCGAAGGTCAACGGCGCTCGTCCGGTTCTTCGCCGATTTCCCAGCTTTCGGTCCACACTTCGATGATCTTGCCGTTGGCGGCGTTCACTTCCACTTTGGTTTCCCGACCTTCGGCATCGACGATGTCGAACTCGTAAGTGGGCTCGCCGTTTTCCTCGATTTCATATTCCACTTCCTCGATGTGGCCGGGAAAGCGTTTCAACGCCACCCGGGCCGCGTCTTCCTCGGTGTAGCGGCTTCCCTGGCGGAAGCTGAGGCTTTCGGGTGATCGTACCTCGCTTTCCATTTCCACAATCTTGCCGGTGTCGGCATCGCACATGAATTCCCACTCGAAGCCGTTGGCGTCACGCATTTCGAATTCGTAAAGGTGTTTGCCTTCGCCTTCGACTTTCTCCAGCTTCACCATCGCTCCCGGTTTTTGGTTGGCGATGGCCTCGATGCAGCTTTCCAGATTCCGGTCCGCCGCCGGTGCCAGCAGGGGGGCGAGGGCCAGCAGGGCCGGCGTGAATCGGTAGATGGGTCGTTTCATCGTGGCTATCCTCCCATGACAAGGTGTCTCGGTTAAAAAATGGGGACGGTCGATCCCCCTTTCAATTCCTATCTAGGGTAACACATCCGGCAGGAACAACTGTTCGCCGGCCACCTTGAACTCCCCGATCAGCCTTTGTCCCACCGGTCCGGTGAGAAAGGCGGCGTAGCGCATGGCGGCATCAAAATTGGCATGGGGGCAGCGCTTCGGGTTGACGGCGATGATATGGTAAGGGTTGTACAGTGCCGGGTCGCCCTCGAACGCTACCGAAAGTCCCGGCAGTTTGGCGCGCATCGCCAGCCAGGTGCCGCGGTCGGTGAGCACGTAGGCGCGTTTTTCGGCGGCGAAGGTCAACGCCGCCCCCATGCCCTGACCGATGGCGTAGTACCAGTTTCCTTCGGGTTCGATGCCAGCCTGACGCCACAGGTACCGCTCTTTCTTGTGGGTGCCGGAATCGTCGCCCCGCGAGACGAAGGGGGCGCCGGCCCGGGCGATTTTTTGCAGCGCTTCGGTGGCGCTTTTGGCCTGACGGACACCGGCTGGATCCGCTTCGGGGCCGACGATGAGGAAATCGTTGTGCATCACTGCCAGACGGTTGATGCCGTAGCCGGCCTCGACGAAGGCTTTTTCCGCCGCCGGGGCGTGGACCAGGACCACGTCCACGTCGCAGTTTTGGCCCAGTCGCAGGGCCTTGCCGGTGCCGACGGCGATTACGTCCACGGCGATGCCGGTGCGCTCGGTGAACGCCGGGTTGAGACGGGCCAGCAGGCCGGAATTGTCGGTGCTGGTGGTGGTGGCCAGGCGCAGGCGTTCGCCGGCCAGGGCGGCATCGAGACCCCACAGGGCGATCAGCAGGATGAGAATTCTGATGGACATGGTGGTTCTCCTTAGGTTGGAAAACATTCTTGGAAAGGATGCCGGTTGTTCATCCGTAGGGCGTACTCGGCCTGGATGGCCGAGTATCGAGCGTCCACGGATGGATTCACAGCGTTCCGGAAGACGAATCATGGCAGGGTAATCAGAAACTCAGGATGGTCTGGGTGTAGAAGTAATCGGCATCCCCGCGGTTACGGGGCGCGCCCGGGGCGTTGCGGGCGAATTTTCCCTTGAACAGGTGGGCCCAGCCCGCTTCCAGGGTCAGGCGCTGAGGAATCGCCCGCCAGCGGGCGCGGAGTTCGATCTGGTGGCCGAGGAAGCGGCCGGATCGTCCGGTGGGATCCTGGAGCTTGGCGCCGGTCCAGGCGTCCCGTTTTTCGGCGAGCCAGAAGGCCCGGTAGGCGAAGAAGCCGCTCGTACGCCGGGATGGTTTGACCTGAGCCCGGAAGCCGGGACTGTTCAGGTTAGCGCGGGCGAACGCTCCCCAGATGCTGGTGGGGCCGAACTCGAAGCGGCGGGCGCCGAACAGGGTGTCGAAGCGCCGGTTCTTGCCGTCGCTGGGGTCGTCGTCGCCGCTGGCGTAGTCGTATTGCGCCAGCAGCCGCGGTTGCCAGGGCAGGTCGAAGGTGTAGCCGACGGCAGCATGCCCGAACCAGGCGAAATGGTCCAAGCTATCGGTGGTCGATGTGGAGACTCGGGAACTGCCGGTCTGCAGGGCCGTTTCCAGTTCGAAGTCGAGCTGTCCCAGCCGCGGTTGGCGGTACCAGCGCAGGCCGGGGGTCCACAGCTTGCGGTTACGGGTGGCGACGCGGTCGCTGTCCTCTTCGTGAAGATAATAGGCGTAGAGTTCACCCCGGGTTCGCCACGGCAGCCGGTCGAAGCCGATGAAGGTGCCGGTGAGGAAGGTGCCGGCGTGTTCCTCGTCGAATTCGGTCTGATCACGACGCAACGCGGCCTTGTCGTTCGGCAGGCGGGCGACGGGGAAGACGAAGAAACTGCGCCATTGCCAGGCACCGCTCCGTTGCAGCCGCAGGTCGATGCCGTTGAAGCCGTTGATGGTATTGCGGAAACGGTTGCGGGCGATCAGCCGCCGGCTGCCGAAATCCAGGGTCTGGCGTCCGCCCTTGATGCCGAAGTCGAGGCCGGAACCGAACACGTTCTGAGCCTCCCAGGCCAGATAGGCCTGGAGCAGTTCGCCCTGGTTGACCAGGCTGGTGTTCACCGGCGTGCCCGGGCTGTCGAGAGCGATTCGGGAATCGGCGAACTCGGCGCCCAGACGCCAGCCTCCATGACGGGCTTCGGCGAAAACCAGGGTGCGGAAGGCGAGCACCTGGTCGTTGCCGTGGGCGCCTTGCCGGAAGACGTTGTCCATCGCCTCGTAACGGGTGCGGTGGCGGATGGAAAAGGTCAGCCAGTCGGGCAGGCCGATGGCCTCGTGGAGGCTGGGAATCGGGGTGCTTTTCCCGTGGGCTGCCGGCAGAGCCAGGGCGAGGAGGAGCAAGGCGGTCGGGATCTTACGGTGGTTCACATATGCAAAATATTTCATAATTCACCCGTCTTGAAAATGGTTCGTGCCGGCATTTTCATTCGGGGGCATAGTCTACCTTGCTCCTGCCCGTTGAAAAATAGGAAATAATTTTCATATGAAGCTGGTATTGTCACCCCGTTGGCGTTGGATCAAGGCGGATCGGGTGGTGGAATTGGAGCCGCGCTTGTTAACGCTGCTGGCGGCCATCGGCCAGGGCGCGTCGTTGCGGACCGCGGCGGCGACCGTGGGGGTGTCCTACCGCCATGCCTGGGGGATGTTGGGGCGCTGGGGTGAACGTTTGGGCGCTCCGCTGGTCACCATGGCCCGGGGGCGAGGTACCCGGCTGACCCCCTTGGGTCAGGCTTTGGTCGAGGGGGACCGGGTGATCCGCGAACGGCTCACACCGTTGTTGGAGGAAGCGGCCGGCGAGTTGGAGCAGCGCCTGGCGACGGTGCTGGAGACCGGCGACGACAGGTTGCATCTCTGTGCCAGCCACGATCTGGTGTTGGGGGAATTGCGGACCTTGCTGCGGCGCCGCGGCGTGAGCCTGGTCTTGCGTTTCTGTGGCGGGCTCGAAAGCCTGCGGCGCCTCAGGGCCGGGGAGTGCGATCTGGCCGGTTTCCATTTGCCGGAGGGGGAACTAGGGCGGACGCTGGTGCGGCGCTACCGCCATCTTCTGGGGCGGGCGTGGCGCCTGGTGACCGTGGTTCGCCGCCGCCAGGGCCTGATGACCGCGCCAGGGAATCCCAAAGGCATCCGCGAAATCGCCGATCTGGCCCGCCGTGGGGTGCGTTTCGTCAACCGTCAGCCCGGTTCGGGAACCCGGCTGGCCCTGGATGCCCTGTTGCGGCAGGCGGGCCGTGACCCGGCCGGGATCGAAGGCTACGAAGACGAAGAGTACACCCATTCGGCGGTGGCGGCGCTGGTGGCCAGCGGGGCGGCGGACGTGGGCTTGGGTCTGGAGGCGGCGGCGCGGCGTTTCGGTCTGGACTTCGTGCCGCTGTTCTGGGAGCGCTATTTTCTCGTCTCGCCCCCGTGTCGGTTGGCGGAGCCGGTGGGGCAGACCTTGCTCGCGGTGCTCGAAAGCGAGGCATTCCGCGAGCGGGCGGCGGCGCTGCCGGGCTATGCAGCGGAAGATGCCGGGATGGTGCTGGCGCCGACGGCGTTGGCAGGACTTCGAAGTGTTCGGTAATCTTCAGAGGTTGCCGGATGGTTCTCAGTCCCTTGGCGGCGGGTCGAAGACGCGCCTGAAGTCGATGTGGGTCTGGCGGCCGCCCAGATCGAACTCGAAACTGTGGTCGTAGAGGGCTTTTTCCCTTGGGGGATCGTCTTCAGTATGACACGGATCACTCGATCCGGTGGGTCGCCGGTTCGATGCCCTGGTTCCGGTAGAAGCGATATTTTTCTCGTCCCGCCCGACGCACGGCCTCGTCCTCGTCGACGATCTCGGCGATACGCTGGAAGGCGTGCCAGTCTTCCGGTACCGCCGCGGTCAGGTTGACGAGCAGGTCGCGGTGATCCGCCGGTGCCGTGCCGGTGCCGATCAGCACGGTGGCGAGCGGATCGGTTTCGTGGTTGTCCGCCAGGATGTGGGGAACGAAGCTGCCCTGGCGGAAGGTCCACAGCCGGTCGTCGAGCATCGCGGCCTGGGCGGCGTCGTCCACCCGGATGAAGACCCGGTGGCCGGCCTTCCAGGCCTTTTCCGCCAGTCGGCAGGCGAACGACTGCCGGCTGGCGGAATCGGAACTCGACAGGACGTAGAAGTCCACCTGGGGCATCAGGCGCCGGTCTGGTCGAGCAGGTATTGGGCCAGTAGCGGCAGCGGGCGGCCGGTGGCGCCCTTGTTCTGGCCCGTGTTCCAGGCGGTGCCGGCGATGTCCAGGTGAGCCCATTTGAACTTCTCGGCAAAACGTGCCAGGAAGCAGGCGGCGGTGATGGTGCCGGCGTCCCGGCCGCCGATGTTGGCCAGGTCGGCGAAATTGGACTTGAGCTGTTCCTGGTACTCGTCCCACAGAGGCAGCCGCCAGGCACGGTCGAGGCTGGTTTCCCCGGCGTCGAGCAGTGCGCGGCACAGATCGTCGTCGTTGCCCAGAAGTCCCGATGCGTGGCGGCCCAGGGCGACGATGCAGGCGCCGGTCAGGGTGGCGACGTCGATCACCGCCCTGGGCTCGAAGCGCTCGGTGTAGGTGAGGGCGTCGCACAGGATCAGCCGTCCCTCGGCGTCGGTGTTGAGCACTTCGATGGTCTTGCCGCTCATGCTTTTGATGACGTCACCGGGTTTGAAGGCGTTGCCCCCGGGCAGGTTCTCGGAACTGGGGATCACCCCCACGAGGTTGAGCGGCATATCCAGCAGCGCCGCGGTTTCCACGAGACCCAACACCGTGGCGCCGCCGCACATGTCGTATTTCATCTCGTCCATGTTCTGGGCCGGTTTGAGAGAGATGCCGCCGGCGTCGAAGGTCAATCCCTTGCCCACGACGGCGATGGGTTTGTCCTTGGCCTTGGCGCCTCGGTATTCCAGCACGATCAGCTTGGCCGGCTGGCGGCTGCCGCGGGAAACCGCCAGCAACGCCCCCATCCCCAGCTTTTCCATGTCGCTTTCTTCGAGCACCGTGACCTTGACGGTGCCGTGACGGTCGGCCAAGTGCCGGGCCTGTTCCGCCAGGTAGGTCGGGGTACAGATGTTGCCCGGCAGATTGGCCAGGTCCTTGACGAGCTTCATGCCGGTGGCGATGCTTCTACCCTCCTCGGCGCCCCGGTCTACTGCCTCGCCGTCTTCCTTGTCGGGGCAGTGCAGATCTACCTGCTTGAGTCGGGGCGGATCCCCGGACTCGCTTTTCAACTCGGTGAAACGGTAGGCGGCGTCGGCGAAACGCAGGGCGATCTGTCTGGCCTTCCAGCGGGCGTCATGGCCTTGGACCGGCGCTTCCATCAAGGTGCACACGGCCTTTTTGGCGGCGGTGGCGAGTACCGCTCTGGCCGCCCCCTCCACGGCCTTGGCGAAGGATTTGCCCGTGAGTTTTTTCCGCTCTCCCAGACCCACCGCGATGACCCGTTCGGCCCGGCAGCCGGGCAGGTGATGGATCGTCAGGGTGTCGCCGGGGTTGGCCTTGAAATTCTCCCGTTTGAGAATTTTTCCCAGCAGACCGTCGCTGGCCTGGTCGAGCGTTTCCGCTGCGGGGGTCGGCTTGCGTTTTTCGAAGATGCCGACGATGAGACAATCGCTGCGTTTCTTGATGAGCGAGCCGCTCTGTCTGGCGAAATCCATCATGGTCAGGAGGATTCCCCGCTGGGTTGGGCTTCGTCTCCGCTCTGGGCCGGTTGCGCCTCGGCGCCGGCGAAGCGGGCCCCGAAGAACATGGCGATGTAGATTTCCACGGCCAGTATGATCATGTAGAGCAAAGCGGGCAGACGGGCGAAAGTGAGGGCGAAGAACAGTACGACGAACAAGGAAGTCATGGCGGGGTGGGCCAGGAACTCCTCATGGCGGATCTTGATCTTATAAACGTCGGGGATGGCGTTCATCGATGCTAACCTCCTCTCGGTGCTGATGCGGACGCTTGTCCTGTTTTTGAAACGACAGATACCAGCATAGCATTATAAAGGCTCGCCTTCCCGGCGGCGATAAGCGTTTTGCCGGATGCCGGGAAATCGCAGGGTGTGGTAGGATTCCCGAAACAGTAGAATGGAGAACGCCATGACCGGGGAAAGCAAGCGCAAGCTGAGCGAGGGGTTGGATCGGCTGCGGGCCGAACTGAAAAACCTGAAGGCCGACGACGAGACGCGGCAGCGCCTGGAGGATCTGGCCCGCCGGGTGGAGCGGCAACTCCAGCAGGAAGGGGGGGCGGAGGAACACCACAGTCTGGTCCAGGAACTGGAAGACGAAATCCTGCGTTTCGAGGTGGCCCATCCCCGCCTGACCGCCATCATTAACGATATCATGGTGGCCCTGAGTCAAATGGGAATCTGAGTTCGACCGATAAGAGCTTTGCCGATCCTCAATCTAGTCAAAAAACTGCTGAAACCCGGATTCGGCCCTGACCGTAAGGTCCAGCCCCGGATCTATCCTCGTTCGGAACATCCGATCTCGCGGGCCCAGATCAGCCCTAACGCTCTCAAGGTGTTGTATCGCCTCCACAAGGCGGGTTTTCGCGCCTGTCTGGTGGGGGGGTGTGTGCGCGACCTGTTGCTGGGGCGCGAGCCCAAGGACTTCGACGTCGCCACCGACGCCCATCCGGAGCAGGTTCGGCGCCTGTTCCGCAACTGCCGGCTGATCGGTCGCCGGTTCCGGCTGGCCCATGTCTGTTTCGGCCGGGAAATCATCGAGGTGGCCACGTTCCGGGCGGCGGCCCCCAAGGCGGGGGGAGACTGGGCGTTGGAGGCGACCACCGGACGGGTGTTGCGTGACAACGTCTACGGCACCATCGAGGAAGACGCCTGGCGACGGGATTTCACCGTCAACGCCCTCTATTACGACATCGCCGATTTTTCCGTGGTGGACTACGTCGGCGGGATGGAAGACCTGCGCCGTGGGGTGCTGCGGCTGATCGGCGATCCCGAGGTGCGCTACCGGGAGGATCCGGTGCGGATGCTGCGGGCCGTGCGCTTCATGACCAAGCTGGGTTTCACGCTCGATCCCGCCTGCGAGGCGCCGCTGTCCCGTCTGGCCCCGTTGCTGGAAGACGTGCCACCGGCCCGTCTCTACGACGAGGTGCTGAAACTGTTTCTGGCCGGCTATGGGGTCCAGGTTTTCGAATCTTTGCGTCACTACGGTCTGTTCCGGTCGCTGTTTCCCCTGACCGACCACGCTCTGGCCCGGGAGCCGGATGGCTTTCCCCTCGTCTTCCTGGCCAAGGCCCTGGAGAACACGGACCGCCGCCTCCAAGAGGGAAAGGCGGTCGCCCCTTATTTCCTTTTCGCCGCCCTGTTGTGGGAGCCGGTGCGTCTGGAGGCCCGGAAGCGCCAGGCGCAGGGTGTGGCGCCGGTCATGGCGCTCCAGGAAGCGGCCTGCGAAGTCATCACCCGGCAACTGGAACACGTGGCGATTCCCCGGCGCATCTCGTTGCCGATGCGGGAAGTATGGCTGTTGCAACCGCGTTTCGAACGCCGCCAGGGGGGGAGGGCGTTCAAGTTGTTGAGCCATCCCCGTTTCCGGGCCGGCTACGATTTCCTGCTGCTTCGCAGCGAGTCCGGCGAAGTGGATGCCGAATTGGCGGAATGGTGGACCCGCTTCCAGCACGCCGATGAAGCCACCCGGCGCAAGATGACGGCCGCACCGGGAAGGGGAAGGCGACGGCGTTCCCGGCGGCGGGGCCGGAAACGGGAGCAGACCTCGACGTGAACGCTTGGGTGAGCGCTTACATCGGTCTGGGCGGCAATCTGGCGGAGCCGGAGACTCGGATCCGCCGGGCGCGCCGCCGTATCGCCGCCCTGGAAGGCGTCCGGGAACGCGGATTCTCCGCCCTCTACCGCAGCGAGCCCCTCGGTCCCCGGGACCAGCCCGATTTCGTCAATGCGGTGATGGCGGTGGACACCACGTTGCCGGCCCAGGATCTGCTCCGGGCGCTGCAAGCGATCGAAACCGCCGAGGGGCGGGTGCGCGGCGGCGAACGCTGGGGGCCCCGGACGTTGGATCTCGATCTGCTGCTTTACGGTGCCGCCTGCATCCGCACCGAAAGCCTGACCGTGCCCCACTATGCCATCGCCGAACGTCCCTTCGTCCTGTATCCGTTGGCGGAGATCGCCCCCCAGGACCTGTACGTTCCGGGCAAGGGGTTGTTGAAGGATCTGTTACGGCATTGCCCTGCGGAAGGGCTGGAGCGTTTATGAGAACGGCGATCACGGTTCCCGAATTGCGGGAGTTCAAGCGCAGGGGCGAGAAAATCGCCGGTCTGACGGCCTACGACGCCCGGTTCGCCGCCGTCCTCGATTCGGCGGGCGTCGAGTTGGCCCTGGTGGGCGATTCCCTGGGGACGGTGATCCAGGGACACGCCACCACCGTGCCGGTGACGTTGGCGCACATGGCTTATCACACCGCCTGCGTGCGTCGGGGCCTTCAGCGGGCGTTGCTGCTGTCGGACCTGCCCTTCGCCAGTTACCCGACCCCGAGCCGGGCGGTCGCCGGCGCCGCGAAGCTGATGCGCGCCGGTGCCCAGATGGTGAAGCTGGAAGGCGGCCGGTCGCGCCTGGAGACGGTCCGGGCCCTGGTGGCCGAGGGTATTCCCGTTTGCGGGCATCTGGGCCTGCTGCCCCAGTCGATCCATCGTCTGGGGCGCTACCGGGTCCAGGGCGCCGATCCCCAGGCGGCCCAGCGTTTGCTCGAGGACGCCTGCCTGCTGGAGGAGGCCGGGGTCGATCTGCTGGTGTTGGAGTGTATCCCGGCGACGCTGGCCGAGGCCGTCACCGCCGAGGTGTCGGTGCCCACCATCGGCATCGGCGCCGGTCCCCACTGCGACGGCCAGGTGCTGGTGCTGCACGATCTTCTGGGACTGTGGCCCGACGGGACGCCGCCCCGTTTCGTCAAGGATTTCCTTGCCGGTGCCGGCGGGATCGAAGCTGCGGTGCGAGCCTACATCACGGCGGTGAAGGCGGGTGAGTTCCCCGCCGACATCCATTGCTATTGAGGAGGTGATCATTGCGGCAGGTTGACACCATCGCCGAGCTGCGCCGCCAGTTGGGCGTCTGGCGCCGGGACGGCGCCCGCATCGCCCTGGTGCCCACCATGGGCAATCTCCACGAAGGTCATCTGCGGCTGGTGGATCTGGGGCGGGCGCGGGCCGACCGGGTGGTGGTGAGCGTGTTCGTCAATCCACTCCAGTTCGGCCCCGGCGAGGACTACGAGCGTTACCCCCGCACCCTGGAGCAGGACCGCGCCAGGCTGACGGAGCGGGGCGCCGACCTGTTGTTCGCACCACCGGTGGCCGAGATCTATCCACGGCCGTTGGCGGAATCCACGTACGTGGAGGTGCCCGGCATCACCGAGACGCTCTGCGGCGCGAGTCGGCCGGGGCATTTCCGTGGCGTCGCCACCGTGGTGGCCAAGCTGTTCAACCTGGTCCAGCCGGACGTGGCGGTGTTCGGGGAGAAAGACTACCAGCAGCTTCAGGTGATCCGGCGCCTGACCGCCGACTTGAACTTCCCGGTCGAAATCGTCGGCGCTCCCATCGTCCGAGAACCCGACGGCCTGGCCATGAGTTCGCGCAACGGCTATCTGACCCCGGCGGAACGCGAGCGGGCGCCGGTGCTCTACCGTAGTCTGTGCGAAGCGCGCGACGCCATCGCCGCCGGGGAGACGGACTTCGCCGCCCTGTGCCGGTGCCAGCGGGAGCGGTTGCGCCAGGCCGGCTTTCGCCCGGACTATTTCGAGATCCGCCGCGCCGATCTGGGCGAGGCGACGCCCGGTGACCGCCCCCTGGTGATTCTCGCCGCCGCCTGGTTGGGGCGGACCCGGCTGATCGACAACCTCCAGGTGCCATGAGCGGGTTCGAGCGGGCGGTCGCGGAACTGATCGAAGCCGGGCGGGAATTGTATCGGCGCGGTTGGGTGCCGGCCACCAGCGGCAACCTGTCCGTCCGCCTCGACGACGGCACCTTCGCCGTCACCGTGTCCGGGCGTCACAAGGGTCGCCTGACTACCGGTGACATCCTGCGGGTGGACGCCGAGGGGCGCTCTTTGGACGACCGGCGGCCGTCGGCGGAAACCGCCCTCCATCTGGGCATCTACCGCCGTTTCCCCGAGGTACGGGCTGTGCTCCATCCCCATTCCCCGGCGGCGGTGCTGGCCTCACGCCTGTTCAAGGGGGAGCTGGTGCTCGAGGACCACGAATTGCTCAAGGCCCTCGACGGCATCGACACCCACGCCCACCGCCTGGTGGTGCCCATCTTCCCCAACGACCAGAACATTCCCCGCCTGGCGGCCAAGGTGGACGCCTGGATCGACCGCCACCGCCGCTTGCACGCCTATATCATCGCCGGCCACGGCTTCTACGCCTGGGGGCGCAGCGTCGCGGCGGCGCTCACGGCGGTGGAGGCGCTGGAATTCATGTTCGACTGTGAAGTGAGACTGTACGGAGTGAGATCATGAGCCTGTTGACCGTTTCCCCAGAAACCAGCTTCGAGCCGTTCGAGACGATCGCCGATCCCGAAGCCATCGCCGAGCGCCTGGACCGCATCGGCGTTCTGTTCGAGCGCTGGCGGGCAGACCGGCCCCTGGCGGAAGACGCCGATCAGGACACCATCCTCGCCGCCTACGAGACCCAGATCCGGCGCCTCGAGGAAACCTACGGCTTCCGTTCCGCCGACGTCATCGCCGTCACCCCCGATCATCCCCAGCGCGAGGCCTTGCGGGCCAAGTTCCTCTCCGAGCACACCCACCGCGATTTCGAGGTGCGTTTCTTCGTCGGCGGTCGCGGCCTGTTCTATCTCCATTCCGACGACCGGGTGTACGTCGTCCTCTGCGAAGCCGGGGATCTCATCAGCGTGCCCGCCGGCACTCGCCACTGGTTCGACATGGGGGCGCGGCCGGATCTCAAGTGCATCCGTCTGTTCACCACCCCGGAAGGGTGGGAGGCGGACTACACCGGCAGCGACATCGCCGACCGCTTTCCCCGGCTGGAAGACTGGCTGGCGAAGGTCGGGGCATGATCCGTGCGATCCTGACCGACATCGAGGGCACCACCTCGTCCCTGAGCTTCGTCAAGGATGTTCTGTTTCCCTACGCCCGGACCCGCTTGGGGGATTTCGTCCGCCGCCGGGCCGACGACCCGCAAGTGAAGCCACTGCTGGCGGAGGTGCGGCGCATCGCCGGCCAGTCTCTGGACCTGGACGGCGTCGTCGCCCAATTGGAGGCCTGGAGCGACCGCGACGAGAAGGTCCCGCCCCTCAAGGCTTTGCAGGGGATGATCTGGCAGGCGGGTTACGAAAACGGCGATTTCCAGGGACACGTCTACGAAGATGCGGTGGAAAAGTTGCGGGAATGGAAAGCGCAGGGAATGGATCTGTACGTCTTTTCCTCCGGTTCGGTGCCGGCCCAGCGATTGTTGTTCGGCCATACCCCCTACGGCGACCTGACGCCGCTGTTCTCCGGCTTCTTCGATACCCGCACCGGCCCCAAGCGCGATCCGCAAAGCTATTGCAAGATCGCCGAGGCCGTCGGGCTGCCGCCGGCGGAGATCCTGTTCCTGTCGGACGTGGTCGAGGAGCTGGACGCCGCCCGGGAGGCGGGGATGGCGACGGTGTGGCTGGTGCGCGACCGGGAACCGCAGCCGGACGCTCGCCACCGCCAGGTGCGGGATTTCCGTCGGATCGTCCTCTAGTCGACCCAGAGGCCGCCCAGCTCGAAGGGAACGGCGGCGAAAGGTTCGGCCGACACCGTTTCCCGGTCGGAGAAGGTGGCCAGCAGCAACCAGCGGCCTTCCTGGAGGCGGTAGGTTTCCAGGGTACGGGCCTCCGGGTCCACCAGCCACAGGTGGGCGACGCCGTGGCGGGCGTAGAGCGGCATCTTGCGGCGGCGGTCGGTCTTGTAGGTGGCCGGGGACAGGACCTCGCAAACCCAGTCCGGCACCGTTTCGAACCAGGCGGTGTCGGGCAGGCGCGGCAACGTCTCTCGGCGCCAGCCGGCTAGGTCGGGGACCACCACGTCGTCGCCCAGGTGGCATTCCGGCTCGTCGAGGATCCACCAGCCGCCGGGGCCGCCGCGGCCCTTGTCGAAAGGGTGGATGATTTCACCCCCGAGCATGGAAGTGGCCCGGGCGTGCTTCGGTGCGGGGCGGGGATGGACGATCAGTTCGCCGTCGATGATCTCCGCCACCAAGGATTCGGGGACGCGGCACAGATCTTCGTAGGTGGCACGGCGTCTGGCGGGAGCGGCCATGGGCTATCCTCCGGCGGTGGGAATGATAGAATCCTCTTTCCATTATATTCCCATCCGTTCATCTTCAGTAAGGAGCCGCTCATGAGTGCCAAACTGTATCGTGCGATGATCGTGCTGGCCGCGCTGTCGGCCGGTTGCGCCACCCAGTCCGACGGCCGCGGGCCGGAAACGGCGGCGGAGGCCAAGTCGCCCCCTCGCAACGACTGGCCCACCCAGGCCCGGGTGGAATACGTGTTCCAGTGCATGCGCGAACACGGCGGCCAGACCTACGACAACCTCTACCACTGCAGTTGCAAGGCGGACGAGGTGGCCCGGCGCCTGAACTATCAGGCCTATTCCGAGGCCCTGGTCTTCAAGAACCTCAAGTCCATGCCCGGCGAACGGGGCGGCGTATTTCGCGATCCACCCCAGTCCAAGATTCTACGGAACCAATTGAAGGAGGCGGAACAGGAAGCCGAGCAGCATTGTTTCGTAAAATGAAATTAAGCAGTCAACAATAAGGTTTGAATTCTTGATCCGGCTTGGTTAGATTTGGCGAGATGTAACCCAACTGTAAAGGTAAGGCATTATGGCAGCGGAACAGGCAGGCAAGAGAAAGTTCCGGGTGGCGCGCGGACGGCCCGTGGATCTCACCGCGCTGGAGGAAATCCGCGCGCTGCTCGGCGACGCGCCGCGGCGCCGTGACCTGCTCATCGAGCATCTGCACAAGATTCAGGATGCCTACAAGTACATCTCCGCCAAGCATATCGTCGCCCTGGCCCACGAAATGAAGCTGTCGCCGGCGGAGGTGTACGAGGTGGCGACCTTCTACCACCATTTCGACGTGGTCAAGGAAGGTGAAACCCCGCCGCCGCCGCTGACGGTGCGGGTCTGCGAATCGCTGACCTGTCAGATGTACGGCGCCCACGAACTGCTCGACGCGCTCCAGCGGGGGTTGGGTGAAGGCGTGCGGGTGCTGCCGGCGCCGTGCGTGGGCCGCTGCCAGCACGCACCGGTGGCCGTGGTGGGACAGAATCCTATCGATGGGGCGACGCCGGAGAAGGTCCGGGCGGCGGTGGAAACCGGTGCGGTGGAGGCGCCGGTTCCCGAGTATACCGATTACGACGCCTACCGCGCCAAGGGCGGTTACGAATTGCTGCTCGGCCTGGTGGAAGGACACCGCGATCCGGAGACCGTGATCGCCGCCCTCAAGGACGCCGGTCTGCGGGGGCTCGGTGGGGCCGGGTTCCCCGCCGGCGTCAAGTGGGACATCGTCCGCAAGCAGCCGGCGCCGCGCTATCTCGCGGTCAACATCGACGAGGGGGAGCCGGGCACCTTCAAGGACCGCCATTATCTGGAGTCCGATCCCCATCGTTTTCTCGAAGGGGCGTTGGTGGCCGCCCACGTGGTCGGTTGCGAGGCCATCTACATCTATTTGCGCGACGAATATCCCGCCGCCCGCAAGATTCTCCGGACCGAACTGGCCAGGTTGCAGGCGGACCCGCCGGTGAAGGGCTCCCTGCCGCCGATCCACCTGCGCCGTGGCGCCGGCGCCTACATCTGCGGCGAAGAATCGGCGATGATCGAATCCATCGAGGGCAAACGCGGCATGCCCCGGCTGCGGCCGCCCTATCTGGCCGAGGTCGGTCTGTTCGGCCGCCCGACCCTCGAGCACAACATGGAAACCCTGCACTGGGTACGGGACATCGTCGAGAAGGGGCCGGATTGGTTCACCTCCTTCGGTCGTCACGGGCGCAAAGGGCTGCGTTCGTTCTCGGTGTCCGGGCGGGTCAAGAAGCCGGGGGTGCATCTGGCGCCGGCGGGGATCACGGTGCGCGAGCTGATCGACGAATACTGCGGCGGCATGCTCGACGGCCACGAATTCTACGGCTATTTCCCGGGGGGCGCCTCCGGCGGCATCCTGCCTGCTTCCCTCGGCGACATCCCGCTGGATTTCGACACCCTCAATCCATACGGTTGTTTCATCGGCTCGGCGGCGGTGGTGATCTTCTCCCAGCACGACAAGGCCCGGGATCTGGCCCTCAACGCCATCAAGTTCTTCGAGGACGAGTCCTGTGGCCAGTGCACCCCCTGTCGAGTGGGGACCGCCAAGGCGGCTGCACTGATGGAAGGTGGCCAGTGGGATCGCGAGCGTCTCGAAGACCTGTGTCAGGTGATGGCCGACGCCTCGATCTGCGGCCTGGGGCAGGCGGCGCCCAACCCGATCCGCTGCGTGTTCAAGTATTTCCCCCATGAGTTGGAGGGCTGAAGTATGGCTGCCAATCCCGAATACGTCGAAGAGCTCAAGACCGTCACGTTCACCCTGGACGGGCGGGAGATCACCGCCTACGAGGGGGAAACCATCCTCCAGGCGGCCAAACGCCACGGCATCGAGATTCCCTACCTCTGTTACAAGGAGGGCTACCGCCCGGATGGCAACTGCCGCGCCTGCGTGGTGGAGATCGAGGGCGAACGGGTGCTGGCGCCGTCGTGCTGCCGGACGCCCCGGGAGGGGATGAAGGTCCAGGCGAAGAGCGAGCGGGCCGTCAAGTCCCAGAAGATGGTGCTGGAGCTGTTGCTCTCGGACATGCCGGATCAGGGGAAGTCCCCCTACCGGGACGATTCCGAGTTGGATCGGTGGGTCGCCAAGATGGGCGTCGGCCGGCCCCGCTTCCCCCAGCGGACGCAGCCGGCCCCGGACCCGTCCCATCCGGCCATGGCGGTCAATCTCGACGCCTGCATCCAGTGCACCCGCTGCGTGCGCGCCTGCCGCGAGGAACAGGCCAACGACGTCATCGGCTACGCCTTTCGCGGCGCGGCTTCCAAGATCGTCTTCGACCTGGACGATCCCATGGGCGACAGCACCTGCGTGGCCTGCGGCGAATGCGTCCAGGCCTGTCCCACCGGGGCCCTGATGCCGGCCGGCGACGTCGGCCATCTGCCCGTGGACAAGAAGGTCGATTCCACCTGTCCCTATTGTGGTGTCGGTTGTCTGCTGACCTTCAACGTGCGCGGCAACCGCATCCTTTACGTGGAGGGGCGCGACGGCGAGACCAATCACAGCCGGCTGTGCGTCAAGGGGCGCTTCGGCTTCGACTACGTTCACAATCCCCGTCGGCTCACCAAGCCGCTGATCCGGCGCGAGGGGGTGCCCAAGACCCCCGAACTGATCGATCCCGATCGGATGCATGAGGTGTTCCGGGAGGCCACCTGGGAGGAGGCGCTGGACTTGGCCGCCTCAGGTCTCAAGCGTATCCGCGATCGATATGGTCCCAAGGCGCTGGCTGGCTTCGGTTCGGCCAAGGGCAGCAACGAGGAGGCCTACCTGTTCCAGAAACTGGTGCGCACCGGCTTCGGCAGCAACAACGTCGACCACTGCACCCGGCTGTGTCACGCTTCGTCGGTGGTGGCGCTGCTCGAGTGCATCGGTTCCGGCGCGGTGTCCAATCCGGTGGCCGACGTGATGCAGGCCGAGGTGATCTTCCTCATCGGTTCCAATCCCACCGTCAACCATCCGGTGGCGGCCACCTGGTTCAAGAACGCCGCCCGCAACGGTGCCAAGCTCATCGTCGCCGATCCGGTGCGTACCGAGATCTGCCGCTTCGCCACCCATTCGCTCCAGTTCCGCCCCGACACCGACGTGGCCCTGCTCAACGGCATCATGCACGTCATCGTCGAGGAGGGGCTGTACGACCGGGAGTTCATCGCCAAGCACACCGAAGGCTTCGACAACCTCCGCCATCACTTGAAGAACTACGCCCCGGAACGGGTGGCGCCGGTGTGTGGGATTCCCGCCGACACCATTCGTGAAGTGGCGCGTCTGTACGCCACCTCGAGGGCTTCGATGATCTTCTGGGGCATGGGCATTTCCCAGCACGTCCACGGCACCGACAACGCCCGTTGCCTGATCGCCATGGCCCTGATGACCGGCCAGATCGGCCGTCCGGGTACCGGGCTTCATCCTCTGCGCGGGCAGAACAACGTTCAGGGGGCCTCCGACGCCGGCTTGATCCCGATGGTGTTTCCCGATTACCAACCGGTCAGCGATCCCCGCGCCCGTGCCCGTTTCGAAGAGCTCTGGGGTGCCCGGCTCGATCCCGAACCGGGTCTGACGGTGGTGGAGGTGATCCACGCCATCGAGAAGGGTCAGGTGCGCGGCATGTACATCGAAGGGGAGAACCCGGCCATGTCCGATCCCAACGTGGCCCACGCCCGCGCCGCTTTGGCTAAGTTGGAGCATCTGGTGGTGCAGGACATCTTCCTCACCGAGACCG
>Ga0256839_1001999_pt1 | contig 23632 bp, 20 predicted proteins | sample 354166metaG_FD_185968 | JGI IMG/M metagenome (GOLD analysis project Ga0256839, IMG submission 185968) | Hydrothermal vent microbial communities from Mid Atlantic Ridge, Atlantic Ocean - 354-166 | ecosystem: Environmental > Aquatic > Marine > Hydrothermal vents | place: Atlantic Ocean: Mid... | reverse complement strand
CCTCGCTACCGTAAATATCAAGATGGTCGGCATCTACCGAGGTAATCACCTCAATATCGGGCGCTAATTGTAAAAACGAGCGATCGTATTCATCGGCCTCAATTACCGCTACCGCAGCCGAGGTTTCTGCCAGCAGCAAATTAGTGGCATAGTTTACGGTAATACCCCCGAGAAAAGCGGTAGTGTCAATACCGGCAGATTTAAGGATATGGGCTATCATGGAAGAAGTAGTGGTTTTGCCATGGGTACCGGCCACGGCCACGGTAAACATACCGGCACTGAGCAGGCCCAACACCTCGGCCCGTTTTTTTACCACATAGCCCTGATCAACAAAATAGGTGTACTGGCTATGGCGGGCCGGAATGGCCGGGGTATAGACTACCAGGGTGTTGTCTTTGGTAAAAGCCTGCGGGATATGGGTAATATCATCCTGGTAGTGCACTTCAATTCCCTCTTCAATTAACTGGGCGGTTAAGCCGGTAGCCGTTTTATCATATCCTTCCACGGTTTGGCCGTTGGCCTTAAACCAGCGGGCGAGGGCACTCATACCAATGCCCCCGATGCCGATAAAAAAGACGTTATGGTAGTCCAGGCTATTCACTTTATCAGGCTTATCACTTTATTGGCAATGTTTTTTGTGGCCTCCGGCAAGGCCATAGCTTTAATATTTTTCGCCAGGGTGGCAAGGCGGTCAGAGTTAGCCAGCAAGGCCAGGGCGTTATCTACCAGTTTCTGTACGGCTTCGTTATCGGGCACGATTTCTGCCGCTCCCCTGTTTACCAGGGCCATAGCATTCTTCGTCTGGTGGTCTTCGGCCACATTGGGCGAAGGCACAAAGATTACCGGTTTGCCCACCACACAGAGTTCGGAAATGGTGAGGGCCCCCGCCCGTGAGATAACCAAGTCGGCCCCGGCATAGGCGTATTCCATGCGGGCAATAAACTCTACCGGCTTAATAGGGCCGGGGTTTTCGCCCAGGCGCCCGGTCATTTCGGCATAATACAGGCTGCCTGTTTGCCAAAGCACGTTAACCCCTGCGGCTTGCAGCTTATCGATATGGCGGATAATACTTTCATTGATTGTCCTGGCCCCCAGGCTGCCGCCCAGCACGAGGATAGTTTTCAGGGAAGCATTGAGGCCGAATTCACGCAGGGCTTCCGCCTTGGTTACCCGCGCCTGTAAAATGTTTTCGCGTACCGGGTTGCCGGTGATCACAATTTTGTCGGCAGCAAAATAGCGCTCCATATTTTCATAGGCCACACAAATTACCGATGCCCTTTTGGCCACCGTTTTATTGGCCAGGCCGGCATAGGAGTTTTGCTCCTGTAACAAGATGGGCACCCGGCCACGGGCCGCCATGGTAACCGGGCTGCTGGCATAGCCGCCAAAGCCCACTACCACATCCGGTTTAAAGTTTTTAATCAGGCGCAATGACGCCAAATAGCTGGAGATAACTTTCAAGGGGAATAGAAGGTTCTCCAGCGTTAGGCGTCTTTGCAATCCTGAAATATTTAACCCTATGATCGCATAACCGGCTTCCGGAACTTTCTTCATTTCCATCTTCCCCTTAGCCCCTACAAACAGGATTTCCGTATCCGGGTAGGCCTGTTTGATGTAATTAGCTACGGCCAGTGCCGGAAAGATATGCCCCCCGGTGCCGCCACCACTAAATATTATGCGATATGGTCGATCTGTGTTAATTTTTTTATTGCTTAAGCTGCTTTCATTACATTTTTAACTTCCCCGCTGATGGTATTCCATTCGCTATCCACCTCGCCCCGGCTCACGCTGATAATTATCCCCAGCGATACCCCGGTAAACAACAACGAGGTACCCCCCATGCTCAGAAATGGCAGGGGCAGCCCGGTAATCGGCCCCAGGCCTACTACTACGGCCATATTTACCATGGCCTGCAGTACCAAAGCAAACGACAGCCCGGCCGAGAGCAGGCCGCCAAAAGCGCGGTCGCTGTTGGCTACGGTCTTCATGCCCCGGTAGAGCAAAGCCAGGTACAACAGCAGGATTACCACCCCGCCCAGCATGCCGTACTCTTCGATGATGATGGCATAGACGAAATCGGAGTAAGGGTGCGGCAGGAAGTTGCGCTGATCGCTTTTGCCCGGCCCCTTGCCCAGGATGCCGCCCGCGGCAATGGCAATACGGGCCTGCTCAGCCTGGAAGGGCAGTTCGGTTGCATTGATAAAAGAGGCTATCCTGCTTTTGGCCGTTTCCCCACGCTGGCCAACCGCCATGGCAATAGCCCCGGCCACCACCCCTACTACCACCAGCATGGCGAGGTATTTTAGCGGCACGCGGCCAATAAACATCAACAACATGGCCGTAGCAAACAACAATACGGCCGAAGACAAGTCCGCCATGGCAATCAGGCCACAGATAACCCCGCTCCATAGTACCATAGGAATGACCACCTCTTTAAAATCATCAATATTTTGTTGCCTTTTCGATAACATAGCGGCCATGGCGGCAATCAGCGATAGCTTGGCCAGATCGGAAGGCTGGAACACCTGGTTGATAATGGGAATGGTTATCCAGCGAGAGGCGTCATTCAGGTTTATCCCGGCCTTCCAGGCATAAATCAGCAAGGGGATTGATAACCATAAGCCCAGCTTAGAGAGCCTGGAATAATAACGGTAATCTATTTTATGCGCCACCCACATCGCCACCAGGCTCAGGCCGATGAGGGCCATGTGCTTAAACAAATAGTGCTCAATGCTTTCCATATTGCGGTAGGCCAGGGCCCCGGTGGCGCTGTACACTACAAATACGCTCATGATGGCGAGACCAAAAACGATAGCCCAGATCACCTGGTCACCTTTGATATTGGCATCGGCCCATTGTTTTATCCTGGCAGTCATGCTACTTTCTTTTTAAGGTTCAACACCGCTTCTTTAAACATGTCACCCCGTTGGGCATAATTCTCAAACAAATCGAAACTGGCACAGGCAGGCGACAACACCACCACATCGGCCGCGCTTGCATAGTTATAGGCCATTGCTGCCGCCTCCCCGGCATGTTGGGTTTCAGCAATTTCCGGCACCGTATCCTTAAAGGTGTCGATCAGCTTGGCGTTATCAAGGCCAAGACAAACCATGGCCTTAACCTTTTCGGCCACCAGCCCTTTGATTAAAGTATAATCGTTGCCCTTATCCTGCCCACCGGCTATCCAGACTATCGGCTGGTCAAAACTGCCCAGGGCATAATACACCGCCTCAACATTGGTAGCCTTAGAGTCATTATAAAACGCTACACCCTTGATTTCGGTGATATACTCCAGCCGGTGCGGGTGATTGGCAAAAGATGACAAAGCCTTAATGATAACCTCAGTCCCGATACCATAAGTCAATGCCACCGTAATGGCTGCCAGCATATTCAATTGGTTGTGTGCCCCCGGCAAGGGTAAATATTTTTTGTTGATGACCGTTTTTTCGCCTGCCTGGTCAAATACCAGGTCGCCATCTACCCTTCGGATGGCCGTAGCCTTAGTCAGCGAAAGTTCTCGTACCACCGGGTGGCCCGGTAAACTGTTTCTGCGTCTGGCCAGTTCGGCATCCTCCAGGTTATACACCAGCAGGTCTTCGGCCGTCATATTTTTGCAGATGCGTAGTTTCGACCGGGCATATTTTTCAAAATCGTTATCATAACGGTCGAGATGGTCCGGGGTGATATTCAGCAGCACGGCTATACGCGGGCGGAAACGGACAATGCCGTCAAGCTGGAAACTGCTGAGTTCAACCACCAACACATCGGCCACATCAGCCAGCACGTGGCGGGCAAGGCTGCTGCCCACATTGCCGGCCAGGGCAGCCCGGTAACCGGCCGTGGTAAGCAAATGATGAATAAGCAAGGTGGTCGTGGTTTTACCGTTGCTGCCGGTAATACCAATTACCGGTTTGTTGGTATGGCGGAAAGCAAATTCTATTTCGCTGATAATTTCAAGGCCCGCTGCCGCCACTTTCCTGATTATTGCAGCCGTATCGCTGATGCCCGGGCTTTTTACCACCAAAGCGGCCGTCAGTATTTTTTCTTCGCTGTGGCCACCCTCTTCAAAAGGAATACTGTTGGTCAGCAATTCCTGTTTACAGGCAGCTTTAATCCTGCCGGAATCAGACACAAACACGGTATAGCCCCTGGCCTGTGCCAGCAAAGCAGCGCCTACACCGCTTTCCCCTGCTCCCAATATGGCTATATTTTTATCTGACATGCTTTATCTGATTTTTAAAGTAGCTAAGGTTAAAATGGCCAACAGGATGCCGACAATCCAAAACCGGGTAACTATTTTGGGCTCAGCAATCCCTTGCTTCTGGTAATGGTGGTGCAGGGGCGACATCAGGAAAATCCTGCGCCCTTCCCCGTATTTCTTCTTGGTATATTTAAAGTAGCCCACCTGCAGGATGACCGATAAATTTTCAATCAGGAAAATGCCACATAAAAGGGGGATAAGCAGCTCTTTGCGGATAACCAGGGCCAATACAGCGATAATCCCCCCGAGTGACAAACTGCCGGTATCGCCCATAAACACCTGGGCCGGGTACGAGTTAAACCACAGGAAACCAACCGTGGCCCCCACCAGGGCCGTGCTGAACACCAGCAATTCCCCCGAGTTGGGGATGTACATGATATTCAGGTAATTAGTAAAGTCAACCCGGCCGGAAACATAGGCCAGCACCCCGAGGGTGAGGGCAATAATGGCTGTGGTGCCGGCTGCCAGGCCATCAATGCCATCGGTAATATTGGCCCCGTTGGAAACGGCTGCAATAATAAAGATCACAATCAGCACGTAAATAACCCAGGTGTATTTATCATCAAAAGGGTTTAAAGCGGAATAGTCGGCTTCGTTGTCTTTAACAAAAGGGATCGTGGTTTTGGTTGATTTAACATCCTCAAATTGCGGATGGTCATCCACCAAAACCTGCTCCGTATCTCCTTCGCGATCAAATTCGCGCACTACCACGTTGTCGTTGAAATAGAGCGTCAATCCCACAATCAGGCCCAAACCTACCTGACCAATTATTTTAAAACGGCCGCGCAGGCCTTCTTTATCGTTTTTAAATACTTTGATATAATCATCGGCAAAGCCAATCAGGCCCATCCACAGGGTAGAAACCAGCAGCAGGATAATATAGACATTATCTAACCGGGCAAAGAAGATGGTGGGCAGGATAATGCCCAGGATGATGATTAAGCCGCCCATGGTGGGGGTACCGGCTTTTTCCTGCTGGCCTTCCAGGCCCAGGTCGCGGATGCGCTCGCCCACCTGCTTGTGGCGCAAATAGGCAATCAGCCCGCTGCCGAAAGCAATGGTAATCAGTAAAGACAACACGGCCGCCATACCCGCCCGGAAGGAGATATAACGGAATAACCCTGCCCCTATCAGGTCGTATTTTTCATGCAGATAATCGAACAGGTGATATAACATGTCAGTTGCGGGTCAGGGTTAACATACGTGCCAATACTTCCCGGTCATCAAAGGGGTGGCGCTGGCCTTTGATTTCCTGGTAATTTTCGTGGCCCTTGCCGGCCACCAGGATAATATCGCTGTTGCCGGCCATCAGGCAGGCGGTTTTAATGGCTTCTTCGCGGTTGGTAATGCGCAAGGCCTTGCGCTTATCAGCCGGGCTGACACCCGCCATCATTTCATCGATTATTTTCTCCGGGTCTTCGCTGCGCGGATTATCGGAGGTAAGAATAACTTTCTGGCTGTAACGGCAGGCGATGGCCGCCATTAAGGGGCGTTTTTCCTTATCACGGTCGCCACCACAGCCAACTACGGTAATCAACTGCTCGTTGCCACTGCGAAATTCTTTAATGGTTTCGAGCACATTGGCCAGGGCATCGGGGGTGTGGGCGTAGTCCACCAGGGCAGTCAGCCCCAGGTTGTTGGCCACCCGCTCCAGCCGGCCGGGGGCGGGGGGTAGATTCGACATCAGCGTCAGGGCTTCGGCTGCTTCCATACCTAACAAACGCGCTGTGCCGTACACCGCCAGCAGGTTATAGGCGTTAAAACCACCAAAAATCTTAAACCACACCTGCAGGCCGTCAATCTCCAGTTCCAGGCCGTCCAGGGTATTGGCCAGTATCCGGGCCCTGAATTCGGCCGATGATTTAAGGGCATAAAAATGTTGGCTGGCCCGGGTATTCTGCACCATAACCTTGCCCCGCTTGTCGTCATTGTTGATTAAGGCAAAGGCGCCTTTCGGCAAACTGTCAAATAAGCTCTTTTTGGCCTTTATGTATCCGGCAAAAGTCTGGTGGTAGTCCAGGTGGTCGTGCGAAAGGTTGGTAAACACCGCCCCGGCAAACGTTAATCCTGCCGTGCGTTGTTGTGCCAGGGCATGTGAGCTCACCTCCATGAAACAATATTCACAACCGGCCGCTACCATTTCGGCCAGCATTTTATTGAGTTGCAGGGCATCAGGCGTAGTATGGGTAGCTGCATATTCCTTCTGGCCAATCTTATTTTTGATGGTGGACAATAAACCGGTATAATAACCGGCTGCCTGATAAAGATGGTAAAGCAGGGTAGCCACGGTGGTTTTACCGTTGGTGCCGGTAATGCCCACCAGCTTTAACTTTGCTGCGGGGTTATCATAAAAATTAGCGGCCATAATGCCCAGCGCCCCGGCACTGTCGGTCACCTCTATGTAGGTTACTTCGCTAGCCATCCTGGCCGGTAAGGCCGTGCACACGATGGCCGTGGCCCCGGCCGCAATGGCCGTGTCAATAAACTGGTGGCCGTCTGCCTGCGTACCTTTAACCGCCACAAACACATCGCCCTGGGCTACCTCGCGGGAATCGAACGCCAGTTTATTGACGGCAATATCGGTATTGCCGGCCACGGCCTGCAACGGAACCCCATACAATATGTTATTCAGTTGCTTTGTCATCCCAGTTCAATGGTTATTTTATCGCCTTTCACTACTTTCCGGCCCGGCATTACCGACTGTTTTTTTACCCGGCCTATGCTGCCTTTCATCTTTACCCGGTAACCGCAGGTTTCCAGCACGTAAATAGCATCCCGCAGTGTCATGCCGGTTACATCGGGGGTTATGCCGGGCTGCACCTGGTTTTTCCGCCAGAGTACCGAATTGTCCTCCACTTTGGTTTTCACCCATTCCTCGTTAGCCAGGGTATGGTTTGAAATACCCAACTGGTTGCAGATAAACTGCAAGTCCTCCCGGTAACCCGACCTGATTACCGGAAACACGCCATATTCGGGCTCAAAATCATCCTCCAGGGCCAGGTGCATGGCAATATCTTTGGCATAAATCTTATCGGCTATCTCTTTAAAAACCGGGGCTGCTACCGAACTGCCGTACTGCCGGAAACCCTTGGGGTTTTCGATAACGACAATACAACTGTACTCGGGGTTAGCGGCAGGGAAGTAGCCGACAAACGAAGTCATATAGGCCTTCTGATAACGGCCGTTTTTTAGCGTAACAGCCGTGCCGGTTTTGCCGGCTATCTTATACTGGGCATTGTTGATGTTACGGGCCGTGCCGGTTTCCACTACGCCCTCAAGCAGCAACTGCAACTTGCTAAGGGTAGCCGGGGAGCAAATGGCTTTATTCATCACCACCGGCCCGAATTCCCTGATAACCTTATCGGCCTTGCGTATGCTGTTGACGATATAAGGCTTTACCATCACCCCATTATTGGCGATGGCATTATATAAAGTAAGTGTATGCATAGGGGTTAACTCCAGGCCATAGCCATGGGCCATCCACGGCAGGGTAATGCCGCTCCACTCTGCCGGTTTTTTCACCTTCGGGTGCCCCTCGCCAACAATCTGGAACCCCAGTGGTTTGGTCAGGCCGGCTTTTTCAATATAGTCATAGAAAAGCTGGGGTTTTAAGCCAAAGTACCGGTCGGCCAGCCTGGCCATGGCAATATTTGACGATACCTCAAAGGCCTCTTCGATGGTAATCTTACCGTAACCGCCTTGTTCGTGGTCTTTAATGGTGCTGTTGTAGAAAGTATAGGTACCATCACCGGTATCAATGCTGTCTGACAGGTGAATATTAGTCTCTTCAAGCAAAGCCAGCATGGTCATCAGTTTAAAGGTAGAACCGGGCTCACGCAGGCCATGGCTACCCACCGCATAATTGTATTTTTCCCCGTATTTGCCGTTTTTGAGTTTCCCCAGGTTCGACATGGCCTTAATCTTGCCCGTCTTCACTTCCATCACCACCACCGTACCATAATCGGCATTGTGGTTTTCCAGAGCTTTGAGTAAAGCCGATTCGGTAACGTCCTGCAGGTTGATATCAAGGGTGGTTTCCAGGTCATAGCCATCTACCGGACGTACTTCCGAAGCATCGGGTACCGGTTTCCAATTGCCCCCCATGGTCTTCTGAAACAGGGCTTTGCCGGGTTTACCGGCCAGGGTTTCGTTAAAAGAGTACTCGAGCCCGGCCCCATTATGGTTCTCATTGACAAAACCGATGGTACGCTGGGCCAGGTAATTAAACGGCCGGAAGCGCTTGTCAACTTTTTCGAACAACACCCCTGCCTGCATGCGGCCATGCCGTAACAGGGGCCACCGCGCAATCATTTTTTTCTCCTGATAATTAATCAGCTTGCGGTTGAGCAGAATATACCTGCGGCCCGACTCTCGGGCATCAATTATTTTGCGTTTATAGCGGGTAGGCGAGGCATCGCCAAAAAAGTTGGCCAGCCGGTAAGCCAGGGAGTCGAGTTCTTCCTGCAACAACTGGGCACTGGGACGTGACGGATCAAGCGCCAGCCGGTAAAAGGGGATGGAAGTAGCCAGCAGGCTGCCATTATCCGACAAAATATTGCCCCGGGTGGCCTCTACTTCGCGGTATTGCAGGCCAATACGGGCTGCCAGGGCATTCCATTTCTCTCCTTCAACAAACTGAATAACCCCTATCCGGTACACTATGGCCAGGGCAAACAGTACCACCAGGATGAAGGATACCCGTACACGGAATAATATGGAGTGTTTAATGTTCAATTTCTTCGACAACAATTTTTTCCGGTGGCACATCGCTTTCCTGCAACCCCATGGCTGCTACCCGCCTGGCTACTTCCGACTGCAACCGCAGGTACATATAATCCGATTTCAATGTAGTGTAATCGGCCCGCAGGTTTTCTACCTCTATCTCCAGCTTATTGATTTCCCGCGATGTTTTCTCGGCATGGTGGTTATAGCCGATGTAAACAATAATCAGGAAAGTAACGAAAGCTATGTTGGGCAAATACTTAATGGGCAGGCCGTTCTCAAAGAAATTACCAAGGTTCAAGGTCCGCTCCAGTTTCGCGAAGAGGCTTTCTTTTCTTTGTGGTTTTATTCTGAAGGTATTGGTGGCCATGGTTATTTTTCTTTTTCAGCTACACGTAATTTGGCACTACGGGCCCTGTTGTTGCGGGCCAGTTCCTCCTGCGCAGCCGTAACCGGCTTGCGGGTAACCGGGGTAAGCGGCCGGAGCAGGTTACCGTAAAAGTCCTTTTCCTGCTTGCCGTCAAAGTTGCCGGTATTCATATAATACTTTACCAGCCTGTCCTCGAGCGAATGGTAGCTCATCACCACCAGCCGGCCACCGGGGGCCAGGGTAGTGGCCGTTTGGGCCAGCATCTCGCGCAAGGCGGCCAGTTCATCGTTAACTTCAATGCGTAAGGCCTGATAGACACGGGCCAGGTATTGGTTCTCCTTGCCCCGCCTGGCCAACGGCAGCACAAGGGATTTTAACTGCGCTGAAGTAGTTAACGGCCCGGTATTGCGGGCGGCTACTATGGCACCGGCCAGGGTACGGGCATTCCTTATTTCGGCATAATTGCTGAACATGACCATCAACTCCTCCTGACTGAAGTTATTCAGTATGTCGGCCGCGGTAATTTTGCTTTTTTTGTCCATCCGCATATCCAACCGGGCCTCAAAGCGAGTAGAGAAGCCTCTTTCCGGGGCGTCTATCTGGTAAGAAGAAACCCCCAGGTCGGCTAAAATGCCGTCCACTGCGGTTACCTGGTACATGCGCAGGTATTTACTGAAATAGCGGAAATTGGCCGGGATAAAAGTCAGGCGCTCATCCTGCAGCGCTACGGCATTGGCCCGGGCATCGGGGTCCTGGTCAAAGGCATAAAGTTTGCCGGTAGTAAGTTGTGCCAGAATGGCCGCACTGTGCCCACCTCCGCCAAAAGTAAGGTCAACATAAACCCCTTCGGGCTTAATCGCCAGGCTTGTGATACATTCCCGGAGCATTACCGGTTGATGATAATCCATAGCTATTGGCTTAATCATGGTCAGTCAGATGTTTCTCGGCTAACGCTGACAGTTCCTGAGGGTCGGTAATCAGGAACTTCTCATACGCCTCAGGGCTCCATATCTCCATCCGGTTCCCCATACCAACCACCACCACTTCTTTATTGAGCCCGGCATACTGCAACATCGGCTTTGGTATCAGCAACCTGCCGGCCGTGTCAAGCTCAACGGTAGTACTGCCGCGGAAGAAGTTTCGCTGTAACTTGCGGTATTCAGCGTTAAACTCATTTAACCCGGCAATTTTTGCATATACTCGTTTGTATTCGGTTAAGGGGTATAATTCCAGACATGGCTCGAACCCTTCACGCATGAATAACTCCCCTGATGACGCATCAGGCAGGTTAGCCTTCATCCGGGCAGGTAATACTATCCTGCCCTTGGCATCTAACTTGGCGGTATATTCACTGGTAAAAAAAGCCACAATTTCCCCTTAAAAGCTTTGTTAATCAACAAACTTAGAAAAATAAATGACAAAATCAACCATTTTGCCCCACTTTCTCCCACTTTTTTGCACATTTTTTCAAAAAAGGCATAAAACGGCCCTGTATTAACGCAAATAGGGCGCTAAACATGGCTAAACTGTTCCCTTTCAGGGTGTCAGAAAGTGGGAGGGTTTCTTACTTTTCGCGGGAAATGGTAAACGAAACCATGCTTGCCAGCGAGGTTTTGTAGGCCGAATCGGGAAATCCGGCCAATATTTGCTGGGCCTCACCGGCAAACTTGTGCATTATTTCAACGGCATACTCCAGACCGCCCGAATGCTTTACAAAGTCAATCACCTCATCAACGCGGGCTGAGATATGGCTCTTGTTTTTAACTATATTGATGATCTTCCTCCGCTCACTCCAGGAAGCGTTTTGCAAGGCATAGATCAACGGCAGGGTAAGTTTTTTTTCTTTGATATCTATGCCCAGCGGCTTGCCTATTTCGCGGGCACCGTAATCAAATAAGTCATCTTTTATCTGAAAGGCCATGCCTACTTTTTCGCCAAACAGGCGCATTCGCTCAACGGTAGCCTTATCGGCATTTACCGAGCTGGCCCCGGTAGCACAGCAGGAAGCAATGAGCGAAGCCGTTTTTTGCCGGACAATATCGTAATACACGTCTTCGGTGATATCGAGGCGCCTGGCCTTTTCCATCTGCAACAGCTCCCCTTCGGCCATTTCCTTTACGGCCGTAGAAACTATTTCCAGCATAGTATAATCGCCATGCTCTACCGACAGCAGCAGGCCGCGCGACAACAGGTAATCGCCCACCAGCACAGCTATCTTGTTTTTCCATAAGGCGTTGATGGAAAAGAACCCCCTGCGGTAGCTGGCATCATCCACCACATCATCATGTACCAGGGTGGCTGTATGCAGCAGTTCAATCAAGGCCGCTCCGCGGTGCGTTGATTCCTGGATTTTACCCACCGTGCCGGCCGACAGGAAGACAAACATCGGCCGCATTTGCTTGCCCTTGCGCTTCACAATATAGCTCATGATCTTGTCAAGCAAGAGCACGTTGCTTTTCATTGACGAGCGGAATTTCTTCTCAAACGCATCAATTTCGTGGGCAATGGGCGCCTTTATTTCGGCTATTTTTTCTTTCATTCAGGTAAAATGGACTACAAACATAGTATCTATTTAAGCCAAAGCAAAGGTGATTGGCCGGCTGGGCGTTATTTGTAAAAACATCCATTCCGGAGAAGAATTAGTATGACACATTTCCTCCTGATTTTCTTGAAGAACCAAAGGTTTCGGCACAATTTACGCTGTTGACTTTGGCTAAAGCATAATTGTATTATCTTTATCGGCATATACTTCATTTTATACTAACTCATCTGATCATGAAAAAGCTATTGCTCACTTTGTTAAGCGTACAACTCGCATGGGCAGGCTACGCCCAGGAAGGTATTTATACAACCACGGGGGGGGAAATGATTTTTCAAATGAGCGAGGTAAATGAGGGAGGGCCGATAAGCACCAATACCCGGTGGACCATTTTCCTGCACCTCGGTACCTATGTGCACAAAGATTTCAACAATACTATTGGCCTGTTTTCGGGGCTTTCCTTACGCAATGTAGGCTTTATTACAAATGAAGATACGGAGAAAAAAATCAGCAGGACATATAACCTTGGCCTTCCGCTGGCTATCAAAGTAGGTGTATTTGATAAACATCTGTTTTTATTTGGTGGCGCTGAATATGAATGGCTTTTTCATTATAAAGAAAAGTACTGGCCCAACAGTAACGGCAAAAGGGATGGCGAAAAGGTAAAATATACCGAGTGGTTCAGCAACCGGGTTAACCGCTTTATCCCTTCGGTATTTTTTGGCGTAGAAACCCCCTGGGGTATGAACATCCGGTTTAAATATTACCTGCAAAACTATATGAACCAGAACTACATTGATGCCAATGGCGACTTGATTTACAGCGACCTTGAAGTTAACCTGTACTACATCTCCATTGGCTGGAATATGGACACCAAAGATTTTAAAAAGAAATTTAAAGACTGGTAATAAACAACATTCAAGGGGGGATTTATAAAAAATTGATCGTTAGAAAAAAGGCGATACCTCCCCCGTAGCCTACACATATTCCTTCTATGCCAATAGGACCGGATAACATATTCTGCCGGTGATATTTTGCCGTACCGTTAAGTTTTATTATCTTCCCACGTTAGGTCTATGAAAACGTATGCGTTCATCACCGGCAGCATCCTCCTCGTGCTGGCTACCTGTGCACCCGGCACACGGGCGCAAAATTTTACCGCCACCGGTGGGCGTGCCCTGGGCCTGGCCGGCAGCAGCATATTGCTTACCGATGCTTACGGCCTGTTCAATAACCCCGGGGCCACCAAAGTGCAGTCCCTCAGTTTTATTGGCGCTTACCACACCCAATACCTTAATCTTGGCCTGAACGATGCCCGCCTGGGGATAGTCATGCCCATCGGGCAATTCACCACCGGCCTGGGGGTAATGTACTATGGCGATAAACTGTTCAATCAAATGCAGATAAGCGGTTTACTTGTTGATGAAATTGGTTTTTCCAGGATTTCACTGCGGGGCAACTATCATCAATATTATGTGCAGGGGTATGGCTATCGTTCGGCCCTCACCCTGGATATAGGCGGGGTATTTACCCTTTCCCGGCAGCTCTCATTGGCCATGGTTTTTCAGAATCTTACCCGTTCCGGGCTATGGGGCGAAGCCTCCTCTCCGCTAAACTCGCTGATGCAAATTGGCCTCTCCTACCAGCCGGCAGCGCAATTTCGTCTGGATATGCAACTGGAGAAAACCATTGCCGACCCGGTGGGCTTCCGGCTGGGAATGGAGTACCAAATCAATGAGGCCCTCAGCGCCCGCACCGGTTTTAGCCCTACCGCATCCCTGGCCGCCCTGGGGCTGGGGATAAGCTGGAAAAACTTCACCCTCGACCTGGCCGGCAACTATCAGCAACAGTTAGGTTATTCGGGCGTTGTGGCAATTTTAATTCATAAACAGGTTAGATGAAAAGCCGGCTCCTTACCCTGGTTGTGGTCAGCCTGGCCAGCCATCTGCCGGCCCAGGAGCGTGGTACAGACATAGAAGCGCACATTACCCGCCTTATCCAACAAGGCGATGAAGCTGAAAACCAGGGCTACTATGATCTTCTGCTCTACTATTTTGATAACCCCATTGACCTGAACAAAACAACCGGCCAGGAATTAGCCCAGTTAGGCCTGCTGACCCGGCAACAAATAGCCGCCATCCTGGCCCACATAGAGGCTACCGGCAAGTTTATGAGTATCTATGAGCTACAGGCCCTGCCGGCCTTTACCCTTGCCGACATCAAAGCCATCAGGCCTTTTATCACCGTTAGCGCTGATGTGTCGTTAGGTAAAACCCTGAAAGGGCTCTTTAAAGGCAAAACAAATTATGCCACCCTGGGCTACTCCCGGCTTACCCAAACGGCCCTTGGTTACCGCAACGGTGCCTACCTCGGCTCACCCGACCGCATGCAATTACGTTTCAGGCTGCGCAACCCGGGCCATGCCAGCCTTGGCTTCAGCGCCCAGAAAGACCCCGGGGAACCATGGCTCAGCAACGCCAGAATCCCACGGCCGGATTATCTCTCGGCCCATGCTTACCTGGAAAACCAGGGGCGGGTGAAACAACTGGTAGTGGGTGACTACCGGTTGCAGTTTGGCCAGGGGCTTGTCCTGGGGGCCGGGTTTATGGTGGGCAAAAATATAGAGACCGTAGCCACCATAAAGCAAGCCACCCTGGGTATCCTGCCCTACACTTCCATTACCGAAAACCGGTTTTTCCGGGGCGGGGGCCTGGCCATAACCTTAACCAAAGGGTTAACGGTAACCATGTTTTATTCCAACCAGAAGCTGGATGCCACCCCGGCCGACAGCGCAGCCACCGTTGTTTCCGCCATCCGCACCTCGGGCCTGCACCGCACCGCGGCCGAGGTTCAGGCCAAAGACCAGCTTCACGAACAGGTTTGGGGTACAGCTATCACCCTTGATTTAGCCAGATTTTCCACCGGCATGGTTATCGTTAACAGCCGGTTTGATAAAACTATTGTGCCACCGGCCCGGGATTACAATAAATTTAAGTTTACCGGCAACAAGCTGGTAAACTACAGTTGGTTCGGACAGTACCAGGCCGGCAGCTTTCTGGTATTTGGCGAGGTAGCCCAAACCGGCAAGGCCGGTATGGGCATCAACATGGGCCTTATCGGCAGCATTAGCAAATTTGTCAGCCTGAGTATGCTTTACCGTAAATTCGACCCCGATTTTCAATCGTTATACGGCCTGCCATTTGCCGAACGGGGCACTATCGGTAACGAAAACGGCCTTTATTGGGGTATTCAGCTTTATCCACTCCGGAAACTGGCAATTGCCGCCTATTACGATATGTACCGTTTCCCCTGGCTTACCGCTACCACAGCCGCCCCGGCCTCCGGCCTGGATTACATGCTCCGGTTATCCTATACCATCAGCAAAGAGGCCAACGCATTTGTGCAACTGCGGCACGAAAGTGGCCGGCAACGCGAGAACCGTGGCCCTACGTTTATCAACCAACCGGTTACCCTGCTGAAGTCGGTAATCAACTTCGATTATAACCTGGAGCACCCCCTGACATTCCGCAGCCGTGCCCAATATAACCTGTTCGGGGGCGCGGAGGCCGGGTGGCTGCTCTACCAGGACATAAACTATAACCACCTGAAAATCGGGGTTACAGCCCGTATTCTGGTGTTTGACACCGACTCCTTCAATGCCCGCCAGTATGCCTACGAAAAAGACATGTTGTTTACCTATACCACCCGGATGTTTAACGGGCAGGGCGTGAGCTACTATCTGATCGTCAAATACAAGCCCCTCCGCCATCTGGCCCTGCGGTGTAAATGGTCCTATACCGAGTATGCCGGCCCTAGTGAAATAGGCTCCGGTAATGATCTGCTGGAAGGCAACCGCAGGACACAAATTACCGCCCAATTGCATTATGTGTTCTAGCCCCCAAAATCCATCATCATTTTTTGCCCACCGGATGGATGTTACCGGTTTTTACGACATCGGGGTTAGCCCGGCCCCTAGCCCGGTTTATTCACGACTTTCGTGAATAATGACGTAAATTAAATGATAAACAAATGTTTATCATTTAATTACATCAGGTCCTTAGACTCCGGTTCAGCGGAGGTTAACCCCGGCAGGCTATACGGCTTCACAGCATATTGCCTATTTTTGTTGCCATGAAAAATATAGCCGTTTGTTTGAGCCCGGAATTAATCCATTTATTCGACCTCCCGGGAAAAACCGTAGTGGTAGTCGATATCCTCAGGGCCACCTCCTGCATGACCACCGCCTTTGCCCATGGCATTGCCGCCATGAAGCCTGTAGCCTCGCTGGAAGAGTGCCGTGCCCTGAAAGAAGCAGGCTATGTAATTGCTGCCGAACGCAATGGCGAAAAAGTGGCCGGCTTTGACATTGGCAATTCTCCCTTCAGCTATATGGAACCGGCCCTGCAAGGCCGCAAAGTAGCCGTAACCACTACCAACGGTACGTTAACCATTGCCAAATCAATGGCAGCCCATGACGTGCTTATTGGTTCATTCCTTAACCTGTCAGCAGTAGCCCGAAGAGTTACCGCCCTGAACCAGGACCTGGTTATCCATTGTGCCGGCTGGAAAGGCAGTGTAAATGCTGAGGATACATTATTTGCCGGGGCGCTGATTGACCTGCTGTTAAACGATTTTACCCTTGGGGCTGATGATGCCACCCTGGCCCATGCCCTGTACCGGCAACATCAGGATGACCTGCCGGGCTACGTAAGCCAGTCTTCGCACGCACAGCGCCTGCAGGGATTTGGCATTATGAAAGATATAGAGTTCTGCCTTGCCACCGACACCTACGAGGTAGTGCCTTTTATGCAAGGTGACCAAATTGTAGCATCCGGGAACTGACCCTGACCGATTTTCCGGGGTAAGCCATAAAACATAAAAAAAGCCCACTGAGGAATCAGCAGGCTTTTATCGAAGCACAGAATGCTTATTTTTTTAAGCCGTTTCTTAATAAGAACTCATCATACGCCTCCCGGAAATACTCCACATCGGGGGACATCTTAATGGCATATTCATAGCTGGTGAGGGCATCCAGCAATAAGTTGTTTTCCTCATAAAATTCTGCCAGAATAAGGCTGTTGATAGAGTTCTGCCCGCCAAGGTTTTCTTTCAGTTCCTTCAGTTCCACCTCAAAGCTGGCCGAGCCATCGGCACCTACGCGGTCGATGGCGGCATCCTTGGACTTAATATCTTCTTTGCCTTTGACGCTTACATTAACAATTACCAGGTTCTCCACAATGGCCCCCGAGAGTTTCGGGTCCTGGAAGTTGATGGTATAATAAGGGTCGGTAGTTTCGGCCACCATGATGGTTTGCTCGAACAAATCCTTCAATTTAACCACATACGTATTTTCACCCTCTACCGGCTCCCAGCGGATCAGCACTTCCGGGTTATATACCGAAACCGAAGTTGGCATAAACAGGTCGATGGAGGCGTCATCGTCACCACGTTCAACCGCTCCCGTAACACTGGCATACTTACGCCTGTTGGCCTCACGCTCTTCAGGACTCATTTTACTGATCACATAATCGGCATACTTGGAAGCAATATTCTGTGAACTGGCGGTTATATCACTCGCCAGGTCAGAGATTTTATACTCCCCGGCCGTTTTCAATTCCTTGGTCTTGCCGCTGGCATGCACCAGGCCCATGTAACCATTTTCGGCCACTTTAAGCTGGTCGCCATCATTTAATTTTGCCCCAACCCTAACGGGTTGCCAATCGGCAGCACCGCTAACCTTCACCTGATTGGCCCCTTTGGAAACCATAATCCTGAAAGTATAGCCCTGACCATAGCCAACATACCCTACAAACATCAGAGCAGCTACAATAAACGAAATTTTGCGTTTCATAATAGTTTTGATTATTCTTTAATGTTATATACTATATTTTCCTATTTGGTAAACCATTTTTCTGCTATTTTTTCCCAGGCATTCACAATTACCCCAAAATACACTTCCAACGAATCCCCGGCAAACAGTACGGCAATAATGGTATATGTTAAATTTAATTTAAAGTTGAAATAATGAAAAACTAAAATAATAATAAATGTTAACAAAAGTGCTTCCAGCAACTGAATAAGTTTAGTTAGCCCGTCATACCATTTGGTAAGCTTGTGGTAAATCAAACTAAAAAGAACTACATTCAAAAAGCATACCACAACTGCTATCAATATCGCTTGCCATTCCGACATCTGGTCCAGGTACGATTCGCTCAAGATCATTGAAATAATATTGGCATGCACCACCACGCCAAACATATCGGGGTTGGCCCGGCCGGTGTACTTGGTATTGAGGGGGGTGAAATATTTGTCCTCAAACGAGCGGGTATCATCAAAATCAGCCCCGAGAAAACCCATCAGCACTATTTTCCCCTGCAGAAAATCAGGTGAAAACTGCATGGAATCCAGTATCTGGTACCAGTCAAGGGCAAAAAAACGGGTACCGAAGCGGGTACGCCCGTAGTCTACCACATTGCCGGAAAAGTTGATTAATTCTTCCTCAATATTGCGGGCCAGAAACTTTTCGGTCTTTTCGGGGTCATAATGTTTTGTCAGGGCCACGGCAAAAGCCAGCATGGTATCAATTTTATTGGTTTCGTGGTTAAAAAACCGTTCACGGGGCAAAAACGACCGGCAGGTTTTAAACTGATACTGCTGTGCCCCGGCTGTTTCGTTTACCAGGTTTACCGAGGCCGCCTCATGGTCTTGCTGAAACAACGGGTGGCTGTATTCCACATCGTGCCATAAGCCGGTAGAATCGGGGTTGAGCAACTTGGCATACATGATGACGTTGGGTGAATTGGCCAGGGCCCCGGCCAACATCAAATCCCCCAGGGTATCGGGCTTCAGCACCCCGAACCGGGCATCCAGGCCAATAACTTTCGGGTTAAAGTGGTTGATCATGTTGAGCTGTTCGGCAATCACCCTGCGCGGCTGTATGCCAATGTTTACCAGCACCACATTGGTGTCGGCCGGGGGGATATCGCGCCACTTTTCATTGGAGAATACCTGATCGGTAATTTCGTAATCGGCCAGGGCATCGCCAATGGGGTCGAGGAAGTCGAAGATGGCAAAGAACTTCTGTGCTGTGGCCATAAATCCGAAAATAAATGCCGTGGCAAGCACAGAGTGTATCCAAAATTTTCTTTTCTTTAACATAAATATTGGTTAGGTGCCACAAGTTAGTAAATAGATTTAACATCTGAAAGAATTCTGCCATGCCGGACAAAGATAATTTGTATAAACTCCTGTTAACCGGTGACCGGGTGGCCTTGGGCAAGGCCATAACCCTTATTGAAAGCCAAAACCCTGCTGACCGCCAGCAAGCCAATGAATTGCTCAACACCCTCCTGCCCTATACGGGCAAGGCCATCAGAATTGGCATTACCGGGGTGCCGGGGGTAGGCAAAAGCACGTTTATTGAAGCCCTGGGCACCCTTATAACCGCTGACGGTAAAAAAGTGGCGGTGCTGGCCATCGATCCCAGCAGCCCGCAGTCGAAAGGCAGTATTTTGGGCGATAAAACCCGTATGAACAAGCTTTCTACCAACCCTGCCGCCTTTATCCGCCCTTCGGCTACCAGCGGTAGCTTGGGCGGGGTAGCCGGTAAAACCATGGAAACCATACTCCTCTGCGAAGCGGCCGGCTACGAGGTGGTGATTATTGAAACCGTAGGGGTAGGCCAGTCGGAAATAGCCGTAAAAAACCTCACCGATGTGTTCCTGCTGCTCATGCTGGCCGGGGCCGGGGATGAATTGCAAGGCATAAAACGCGGCATCATGGAGATGGCCGATATCCTGGTAATTAACAAAGCTGATGGCGATAATATTGCCCAGGCTAACCTGGCACGCAAAGCGTATGCAAGCGCCCTGCACCTGCTTACCCCGCAAGACAGCGCCTGGTCGCCCCCGGTCTTAACCTGCTCGGCCCTCAACAGCCAGGGCATTGACACAGTATGGCAACAACTGCTGAAATTTTACACCCACCAACAAGCAACCGGCAGGCTGACAGAAAACCGTCAGCAACAAAAAAAGCATTGGCTTACCCAAACTCTCAGTAGTGAACTGTTACTGCGTATCAAAGAAAACCCGCAGATAAAAACCTTGCTGCCGGAACTGGAACAACAGGTAATCGACAATAAAATAACGCCCTTGCAGGCTGCCGATGCGGTGATGCGGGTGTTTTTTGACCAGGTAAAAAAGTAGGCGCAGGCTTCGTTTGCGGCAAATTACTTACTTTCGCACCAATTAGTAACCTTCCTAAAGCAAGAGAAATTTGGCAATTACCGGCACCGACATCAACCAGGCAGCGGCAGTACTCAAAGCAGGCGGACTGGTGGCCATCCCTACCGAAACAGTGTATGGGCTGGCGGCCAATGCCTTTGACGGGCAAGCGGTACTGAAAGTGTTTACCGCCAAAAACAGGCCGTCTTTCGACCCCCTGATAACCCATATTGCGCGCCCCGAAGCCCTGGCGCCCCTGGTTACCCATATCCCGGCTACGGCCCAGGCGCTGATCGACACCTTCTGGCCCGGGCCCCTCACCTTAGTGCTGCCCAGGTCGGCCAAAATCAGCGACCTGGTTTCCAGCGGCCTGGATACAGCCGCTTTTCGTATGCCCCGTCATCCCTTGCTGCAGGCGTTGCTCACCCGGCTGGATTTTCCCCTGGTAGCCCCCAGCGCCAACCCTTTTGGCTATGTCAGCCCCACCTCGGCAGCACATGTAAGCCACCAACTGGGCAACAAGATTGACTATATCCTGGATGGCGGCCCCAGCAAAATAGGGGTTGAATCAACCATTGTACGTTGTACCGGCCGCCAACCCGAGGTTTTACGCCTGGGCGGCCTGGCAGTAGAAGATATAGAGGCGGCCATCGGCAAAGTGGCCATCAACACCGCCAGTGGCTCCCGGCCCAGCGCCCCCGGCATGCTGCTCACCCACTATGCCCCGGCTAAAGAGCTGCTGTTAGGTAATATTGAGGAACTGCTCGGGGAAAACCCGCAGCGAAAAATTGGCATCCTCTCTTTCCGTAAAAAATACCCCGGTTACCCTAACTTTGTGCTGTCGGCACAAGGCAGCCTGACGGAAGCCGCCAGCAACCTGTTTGCCGGCCTGCGGTGGTTTGAGCAACAGGATGTGGAGCTTATTATTACGGAAAAAGTACCCGATACCGGCCTGGGAAGGGCCATCAATGACAGATTAAACAGAGCAAGCAGATAATAATTTTTTATGCAAACCATAGACAATATCAATTTCAAAGACAGAAAAGCCCTGGTCAGGGTAGATTTTAATGTACCCCTCAACGATCAGCAGGCGGTAACTGATTTTACCCGTATTGATGCAGCCGGGCCTACGATTAAAAAGATCCTCAGCGATGGTGGGGCAGCTATTCTGATGTCGCACCTCGGGCGGCCAAAAAACGGCCCCGAAGATAAGTTTTCCTTAAAACACCTGGTACCCGTTCTCTCCGAAAGGTTGGGTGTACCGGTAAAATTTGCTACCGATTGCCTCGGGGAAGCAACCGAACAACTGGCAGCCGGGTTGCAACCGGGGGAAATATTGCTGCTGGAAAACCTGCGTTTTCATGCCGAAGAAAAACAGGGGGATGAAGCCTTTGCCCGGCAACTGGCCAGATTGGGCGATGTTTATGTGAATGATGCTTTTGGTACCGCCCACAGGGCCCATGCCTCTACCGCTGTTATTGCTAAATTTTTTCAGGAGAAAGCGGCCGGCTATGTGATAGCTGCAGAGCTTAAAAATGCCGACAAGGTTTTATCTGATGTAAAAAGGCCCTATACGGCTATCATGGGAGGCGCTAAAATTTCCGACAAGATTTTGATTATTGAAAACCTGCTGGATAAAGTTGACACCCTGATAATTGGCGGGGGCATGGCCTATACTTTCTTTAAGGCCCTGGGCGGCCAGGTAGGCGCTTCGCTGGTTGAGGAAGACAAACTTGCGCTGGCTAAGGAACTCATTCAAAAAGCCAAAGAAAAAAATATCAGCCTCGAACTGCCTATTGACTCGGTAATTGCCGACAAATTTGCCCCCGATGCCGCTACCATGGTGTCGGATAATATCAGTATCCCCGATGGCTGGATGGGGCTGGATATCGGCCCCGATGCCCAGGAAGTATTCCGCAGGATAATCAGCCGTTCGGCTACCGTACTGTGGAACGGCCCGATGGGGGTATTTGAAATGGAACCCTTTGCAAACGGCACCAAGGCCGTGGCCAAAGCCGTACGTGATGCCACTGCTTTTGGCGGTTTTACCCTGATTGGCGGAGGTGATTCTGCCGCGGCCATCAATAAATTTGGTTATGGCGATAAGGTTTCCTATGTATCTACCGGTGGGGGCGCCCTGCTGGAGTACATGGAAGGCAAGGTGCTGCCGGGCATTGCTGCTTTGGAAGATTAAACAAGCTGACCGATGAAGTTCCTGTTTATTGTGGGTGGTTTACTGGTGGGGGTATTTGCCCTGTCTGCCACCAACGACAAAGAAAGAACCCTTATTTACCGGGAACAGGCGTACCGCACCACATTTGCCGTACCGGCCAGCTTTATCGGTACCTATAAAGGGCGTAAGTCGGGCTACCTGCAACTCCATGCCGATGGTACCGGCACCTATAAATACGATATTTTTGGCTATGCCCCGGCCAGTTGTGAACGCCAACCGGTTGCCTTTATCTGGGGTTTTATCCTTGATAAAGAAGGAAAAATAACCCGCAAAACAAGGGACTACGGGTACTCCTACCCGGTGTTATTGCAAAGCACCGGGCGTACTGGTTTTCAGGGCTGCCGCACCAAGGTGATGCAGGATTTTATCCTGGACAAAGGCACCACCCTGCATGTTTCCTCTTCGGATGACTGGCAGAAACTAAAATGACAACGATCGACCACTAGGTTATCCGGAGGGGTAACATAGTGGTCACAAAGCCTCTTTTGCAATAGGAATTTTACGAATAACCCCGTGACCTAACTTCTATGCAAGCGTATATATTTATCTCACTTCTAATTATTTTATCCTTCAATTCACTGAGCGTGTATGTTGTTGCGGATACCAATAATCAGGTGTAGCCCTCCTTAACTACAGTTCCCGGCAAAGAATCACGTTAGAAATTATTCATGAATTTCACAAATTCGGGTTAACTTTAACAAGCCAACCTTAAATCATTCGGTTATGAAAAGAATAGTGCTATCCGTCCTTGTTTTGTTTGTTATCCACCTGACTTCCCTGGCCCAAACCGGGTATCTCCTCAAACCCGACCGGGTATTTGATGGCCACACCGTGCACGAAGGGTGGGTTGTTATCACCCACGATAACAAAATTACCTATGCCGGCCCGGAGAGGGGCGTGCCGTCCACAGGGGATGAAACCACAGAAGTAGTTTTGCCGGGAACTACGCTGTTACCCGGCCTGATAGAAGGCCACGGGCATATCCTGCTGCACCCGTATAACGAAACCTCCTGGAATGACCAGGTGCTGAAAGAACCGGAAGCTTACCGGGTGGCGATGGCCACCGTGCATGCCCGCAAAACCCTGGCAGCCGGCTTTACCACCTTCCGCGACCTGGGCACCGAAGGGGCCGGCTATGCCGACTATGGGCTGAAAAAGGCCATAGCCGAAGGTGTTATCCCCGGGCCGCGCCTGATCATCGCCAGCCGCGCCATCGTGGCCACCGGCAGCTATGGCCCCAGGGGCTTTTCGCCCGATTTCGACCTGCCCCTACTGGGGGCAGAGC
>Ga0256839_1001998_pt1 | contig 23652 bp, 17 predicted proteins | sample 354166metaG_FD_185968 | JGI IMG/M metagenome (GOLD analysis project Ga0256839, IMG submission 185968) | Hydrothermal vent microbial communities from Mid Atlantic Ridge, Atlantic Ocean - 354-166 | ecosystem: Environmental > Aquatic > Marine > Hydrothermal vents | place: Atlantic Ocean: Mid... | reverse complement strand
TACGCTCAAGGCACTCGAACGGGGTGCACTGGACTACATAGCCAAGCCGGATCGGTCTCAGCCCGCCGATACCGAATTCCGGGAAACGCTGCTGCGGAAACTGAAGGCCATCGCCGGCGCGGACGTCAAACGAATCCTCCGCATTCGCAAATCGAAGCGCTCGCCCAACACCGGCCGGCGCGCATCGGTCGCGGCCGGTGCGCCGCCTGAAACGAGCCTCGACTATTCGCACGGCTGCGTGGCCGTCGGCATCTCGACCGGCGGTCCGCCCGCGCTGTCGCAGTTGTTCCAGTCGATCGAACTGCCGCTCCCGCCGCTGGTCATCGTCCAACACATGCCGGCCAACTTCACCGGCGCCTTCGCGGCTCGCCTCGATTCGATCTCCGCCGTTTCGGTCAAGGAAGCCGCGACGGGAGATCGTCTGCAACCGAATCACGCCTACGTAGCTCGCGGTGGACAGCACCTCATCCTCCAAAAGCGAGGCCACGATGTGGTTCTACGCGTCAAGCAAGGCCAGCCGGTCAGCGGCCATATGCCGTCCGTCGATGTGATGATGCAATCTGCCGCGGAAATCTACGGCTCCCGCTGCGTCGGCGTGATCATGACCGGGATGGGGCATGACGGTGTCGAAGGGTGCCGAGCGATCCGCGCAGCCGGCGGCTATGTGCTGGGGCAGGATGAGGCCACCTCCGACGTCTACGGGATGAATCACGCCGCCTACGCCGCCGGCCACGTGCACGAACAGTTCTCGTTGGACGATCTCCCCGCCACGCTCGCCAAGACCTGCCGCCAACGCCTGGCTCGGCGACCGCGAACCGCGGCATCCGCCGTTCGCTAGGCCGCCCGCAACCGAGGTCTCGCCAGCCGGCCGTCATAGCGATCCAGCAGCTCGTCGGCCAACGCGCCGTAGTCGGCGGCTCCATTCGACGTCGGCGCATATTCGAAAATCGACTGTCCGAAACTCGGCGCCTCGGCCAGACGAATGTTGCGGCGGATGCGAGTCGCAAACGGCTGGGCACCGCTCCAAGGGCGCCCGTCGTCGGCGGCCGCCAAGTAGGCCTCGACATCGCCGGCGACCTCCGCCGCCAGCCGCGTCCCCGCATCGTACAAACAAAACACCACGCCCTCCAAATGCAACGCCGGATTGAGCGAACGCGAAACCAGCTCGATCGACTGCAGCAGCTTGCTCAATCCATGCAGCGCCAGATAGTGAGGCTGCATCGGTAAGATGATGTCTTCGACGGCCGACAACGCATTGATCGTCAGGATTCCCAGCGAGGGAGGACAGTCGATGATCAAGTAATCCGGCGGATCGGACAGGCTTCGCACCTGTTTCGACAATACGTGCTCCCGCCCGCTGCGCCCGGCCAGCTCCACCTCCACCGCCGCCAGATTCAAATGAGCGGGGATCAACGTCAATCGGTCGTCCACCTTGCGACTCACCGACTCCAACGCAACCCCGTCAACCAACACGTCATACAGCGACGGTTCGTGCTCGCCCAGCACGACACCGAAGTGGAGGGAGGCGTGGGCCTGCGGATCCAGATCCACCAGGCAGACTCGCCTTCCCCGGGATGCCAGCGCCGCTGACAAATTGACCGCCGTGGTGGTCTTCCCCACTCCACCCTTCTGATTGATGATGGCAATCGACTTCATCAGTGCCCTCGACTCCTGCTGGCCAGATACGGGATTCCACGAGTGGGCGGATTATAGGAAGTCACCACATCCTCGGAAACGCCAATCTGGCAAGCTGGCCAGTCTCGGCAATCCCGGTCACCCTTTCACCGCAAGGGTGGTTGGGGAACAGCCGGCTTTTTGCGAAGATGACAAACTGAATGCTGGCCGCAGCCGCTTGAGCGTCCATCCGACGGGACCGTTACCCCACGCCGGCTCTCTCCACCAGCCAGTGCACCGAGAAAGGAAACCGACCATTGCGAGTCATCGTCGAAGCCGATGCCGATCGGGTCGCCACGCGGGCTGCCGCGCTCGTGGCCGCCCTGGTGCGTTCGAAGCCCAACTGCGTGTTGGGCCTGGCCACCGGGAGTACCCCGCTGGGAACCTACCGGGAACTGATCCGCATGCACCGCGAAGAAGGACTCGATTTCTCTCAAGTCACATCCTTCAACCTGGACGAATACGTTGGGCTGGCTCCCACCCACCCCCAAAGTTACCGGTATTTCATGCAGGTCCACCTGTTCGACCACATCAACATCCGCCCCGAACGGACGCACGTTCCCGACGGCCGAGCTCTCGACTTCGACGCGGCGTGTGCGCAATACGAGCAGCGGATACGCGAAGCCGGCGGAATCGACCTGCAACTGCTGGGAATCGGCTCCGACGGACACATCGCCTTTAACGAACCCGGCTCGTCCCTCGGCAGCCGCACCCGCCTGAAGACTCTGGCCCGCGAAACGATCCGCGATAACGCTCGGTTCTTCGACAGCGAGGAAGCCGTGCCGAAAATGGCCGTTACGATGGGGGTCGGCACCATCCTCGAGTCCCGCCGCTGTTTGCTGCTGGCTACGGGCTCATCCAAGGCCGAGGCCATCCGGGCGACGATCGAAGGGCCCGTCACCGCCCAAGTCACCGCATCGGCACTCCAATTCCACCGCGAGGTGATCGTGATTCTGGATGAGCCGGCGGCTTCGCTGCTCCAGCGCCGGGAATACTACGACGACGTCGAACAGTCGCAGCGAGTTTACGAACAACAGACGGGAAGAATCTGGTAGCCGAAAGGGGCTTGGATGCGCAGCATCGGAAAACTGGAACGAGCCGACTGGGCCCAACGATTCGTGGCCTACCTGATCGCCGAGGGCGTCGAGTCCACTGCCGAAGAGGAGGACGGGGCGTGGACCATCTGGGTTCACGACGAAGATGCGCTGCCGCAGGCGCGGGAAAGCCTCAGCCAGTTCCTCGCCGCGCCCGACGATCGGCGGTACGCCGCCGCCATCCCCAAGGCCAACCAGCGCATCAAGGAAAAAGTGCGGCAACGCGAACAGATCGCCAAGCGGATGGTCGATGTGCGCACGCAGTGGGGGCGTGGACACAGCGGCCGGCCGGCTCGAGTCACCGTGATGCTGATCGTCGTCACCGTCATCGTCTCACTGGCGGCCGGTCTGGCCAAGGATCCCAAGAACGCCGTCTATCGCAAGCTCACGTTTTGCGATACCTACCAGCCGAGGGATTGGCGAGGCGACACGCTCGGCGAAAAGCTGGTCGACATTCGCCGAGGCGAAGTCTGGCGGATCATCACTCCCAATTTCCTCCATCTCGGGCTCTGGCACCTGGTGTTCAATATGTACGGGCTGTTCGTCTTCGGTTCTCAGATCGAACTGCGCCGCGGCCCCTGGACGCTGCTGGCCCTGGTGGCGTCGATCGGCATCGTCAATACGCTCGTCACCTCCCTCGCCCCCAGCCAGATGCCCTGGCCGTTCACCCATTTGAGCGGATCGGTCTTCACGATCGGCATGTCGGGAGTCCTCTACGGACTGGCCGGGTTCACCTGGCTTTCCATGCAGCGGGATCCTCGGCGCGATCTCTCCATGCCCGATCAATGGACATTCATCCTGATCATCTGGCTCGTGCTGGGTGTCGTCGGAATCCTGGAAATGATCATCGGTCCGGTGAGTAACCTCGGACACCTCATCGGTCTGCTGAGCGGTCTGGCGGCGGCCTGGATCGTCATCGAATTTCGCACTCGGCGACGCGGCAAATCTGACAGCCTGTAACAAAACCCGCTGCGACGCTGCCCGGTTTCGGGCGTGTTGCTCGCGGCCTGGAGTCTTGTGACCGCCTCTTCGACCGGGCGACACACCGGCTCCTGAAGGAGACAGACACAATGAAACCACAACCGACGACGCTCGTCATCTTGCTGATCACTCTGTCCTCGGCGACCGCCGATGAACCGACTGTGAAGGACCGACTGCGCCGTCTGATGGACGACGTCTGGCGACAGCAACTGGCTGCCGCCCCTCTGTTCGCCACGCGCGTAGGAGTCCACGACTACGATGATCGGCTGGGCGATGTCTCGATCGATGCGGAGGCGGCTCGAGTCGCCCAAGCCAAAGCAGCCCTGGCCCGACTCAACCAGATCCCGCTCACACGACTCGGTCTTTCCGCACGAATCGATTGGGAAATCACCCGGCGTCTGCTGGAGCAGCAAATCGAGGCGTTCCGAGTCAAGGCGCACCTGATGCCGCTCACGAATCGCTGGGGATTCCATATCGCCTTTCCCGAACTTCCCCAGCAGGTGCCGCTGGGGACGGTCCGGGATTACGAGAATTACATTCGCCGTCTCGAAGCTTTCCCACGCTACACGCGACAGCACATCGAACTGTTGCGACAAGCCGTCCGGGAGGGCTATGTTCTGCCCGCCGCTGTACTCAAAGACTACGACAAGACGATCTCGGCTCATGTAGTCGAGAATCCCGAAGCCAGCCTGCTCTACCAGCCGTTCTCCCGGTTCCCCCCCTCGTTCTCAGCAGCCGACCGCCGGCGTCTCCAAGAGGCGGGGCGAGCCGCCGTGGCCGAGTCGGTGATTCCGGCGTACCGTGAGTTTCTCAAGTTCTACCAAGAGGAATACCTCCCGGCGGCTCGCCAGACAATCGCTGCCGGCGACCTGCCCAATGGCAAAGCCTACTACCGCTGGGCGATCGGCGTCTACACCACGCTCGATCTGTCCCCGCAACAGATCCACGCCATCGGCAAGGCCGAAGTGGAACGCATCGGCAAGGAGATGGAAGCCGTCCGCAACAAGGTCGGATTCGAGGGAGATCATGCAGCCTTCGTCGAGTACTTGCGCACCGAGCCCCGGTTCTATGCCGAGACTCCCGAACAACTGCTGCAACACGTCTCCTGGATCTTGAAACGGATGGACGGCCAGCTTCCCCTGCTGTTTCGGAAACTCCCCCGCACTCCCTACGGGCTGCGTCCAATCCCCGACTACATTGCCCCCAAGACGACCTCGGCCTACTACTCCCAACCGGCCGGCGACGGCACGCGAGCCGGATTCTACTATCTCAACACGTATGATCTAAAAAGCCGCCCGCTCTATGAAATGGAGGCTTTGTCGCTCCACGAAGCGGTTCCCGGACACCACCTGCAACTCGCGCTGGCTCAGGAAATGCAGAACGTCCATCCGCTCCGCCGCTTCACCGAGCTCAACGCATTCGTCGAAGGCTGGGCACTTTACAGCGAGCGACTCGGACTCGAAGTCGGTTTCTACCAGGATCCCTACAGCGACTTCGGACGACTCAGTTTCGAAATGTGGCGCGCCTGCCGGCTGGTCGTCGATACGGGCATTCACGCTCTGGGATGGTCTCGCCGGCAAGCCATCGACTACATGAAGAAAAACACCGCGCTGTCCGAACACAACATCGTGGCCGAAGTCGACCGCTACATCTCGTGGCCCGGACAGGCGCTGGGATACAAGCTGGGAGAACTCCGGATCACGGCGCTGCGCCGCAAAGCCGAAAAAGAACTCGGCTCGCGATTCGACCTCCGTGAGTTCCATGACGCCATCTTGCGGCACGGCTCGGTCCCCTTGGGAGTGCTCGATACGATCGTCGAACAATACATCGCGGACAGGGCCGGAGGCAGCCTGAGCGCGGATCACTGATCCTGTTCCACAAGCTGCAGTGCCTGTTCGATCAGGATTTCGCCCGTCATCTCTCCCAACGAAGTGCGCGTGACATAGTCATAGACGGGGAAACTGGCGTAGTCGACCTTCGTCAAGATGTAACCGAAGGCGTCGTTGGTGAGCCCGAATAGCAAATTGTGCTCCCCCTTCATTTTTCTTTTCAGATAGAATCCGATGTTGGGAAGCGCCTCGCCGGGAATGGTGAGGATCTGAGCGTTCCCCAGCCGCACCAGATTGATCCGTGTCGTAATGGTGCGGTGCTCTTCGTCGCGAGGATACTGCAGCGGCGAATGACACACGACCGACCAGATCGCGTCCGATTCGACCGGAAACGTGACCGATCGGGACCAGCACTTCAGCCGTGGATCCCGCTGCACGGGAGCGTCGGCGATGATCCGGCCGGCTTCTCGAGCCATCAACTTTCCGATGCGCACGCATTCCTCCCAACTGCCGATGCTCGGCCACCTGGCTCGAAACGGGTCCGGAGATTTCGTAAAATCGCGATTGTCGGCCGTCACCATTCCGCCTTGAGCGCCGTTGACGAATAACGCCACGCCGCCCCGTTGCGACTCCAAAGACTCCACCATCGGGCCGATGCAGTCGGGACTGAGGATCCCGGCGCTCGGCCCGAGCACTTCCGGGTGAGTGGCATAATTGACAAGCGTGGCAATCGTCTTTCCATTCGGCGTCACCGCCTCGATGACACTCATGCGGCGGTCGTACAATGCGGGAGCGTAGTAGTTGAAGGCGATCTTCCCTCGAGCCTCCCCGGTGGCAATCTTCAGGTGCGCCGGCTGGATGCTATCCAAGGCTTCATTCAATGCTGCCGCGGCCTGCGAACAGACCCAGTCGATGTATCCCAGATCCCCGGTATGCCCGCCCTTCCCATCTGGAAACGCATAACAACACGGAGCACTATGGGTGTGGGTGGCCGCGATCAATATTCGATCGGCGAAAATGCGAGGGACTTTTCTGCGCACTCGGTCCCCCAGTACGGAAGGAAAACCGAGCACGTCCAGACTGACGATGCCCACCGTCACGTCGCCTCGCTGAAAGACGACGGCACGAGCCGTCAAGTCACCACGTTTTTCTTTCACCGGATGAGTCGGCCCCAGTCCACCGGAAATGGGCAACAGCGGATCCGGAGTGATCGAACGAACGGCAGCCCCCACGGAAAGTCCCGGTTCGGCCATGCCGACTTGCGCGTGCCACGCGGCCACGGCCATCACGCACGCGAGAGTCAAGTGAATCTTGGAACCGCCGGCGCCACGAATTAGCCACATCACGAAACTCTCCCATAGGACTCGAATCACCGAACCGCGACCGCCGACTCCCCAGGCGGCCAGCCCCCTAGTATACTGCGCCGGTTGGCAAGCGGGACGGGTTCGCGGTACTTCACCAGAGGAGTGTGCTCAAGTGGCTGGCGATACCATGGCGGGCGGTTGTTTTCCTCAGCGGCGCATGAGACGCAACCGCCGTTTCGACTGGACACGACGGCTGGTCCGCGAGAATCACTTGGCGATCGACGACTTGATCTGGCCGCTGTTCGTCTGCGACGGCGAACAACAAGAGCCGGTGCCGTCGATGCCGAGCGTCTTTCGGTGGCCCGTTTCCCGCTTGCCCGACGTGGTGGAAGACGCGGTGGAGCTGGGCATCCCCGTGATCGCCCTGTTTCCCGCCACGCCCCAGGAGCTCAAGTCCGAAGACGCGGTCGAAGCCGTCAATCCGGATAACTTGATCTGCCGAGCCGCTCGTGCCGTCAAGGAAGCTCACGGAAACCGCATCGGCGTCCTGGCCGACGTTGCCCTCGATCCCTACACGATCCACGGTCACGATGGCCTCCTGAAAAAGAACGAAGCCAACAACGAAACGGAGATTCTCAACGACGAAACCGTGCGCATACTGTGCCGCCAGGCCGTCGTGCAAGCCCAGGCCGGCTGCGACCTGATCGCTCCCTCCGACATGATGGACGGCCGCATCGGCGCCATTCGCACCGCGCTCGATGAAGCGGGCTTCGAACGAGTAGGGATCGTCGCCTACGCCGCCAAATATGCCTCGGCATTCTACGGCCCCTTCCGGGATGCCGTCGGCTCGGCCGCCAGCCTGGGAAGCGGCGACAAGAAAACCTATCAAATGGACCCGGCCAACAGCGACGAGGCACTGCGGGAAGTCGAACTCGATTTGCAGGAAGGAGCCGATCTGGTGATGGTCAAACCCGGCATGCCCTATCTCGACATCGTCCGCCGGGTGAAAGAAACGTTTCACGTGCCGACACTGGCCTACCAAGTCAGCGGAGAGTACGCGATGCTCAAGGCCGCCGCACAGAAACGGTGGCTGGACGAGCGTAGTGTCGTGCTCGAATCGCTGCTGGCGTTCAAGCGGGCCGGAGCCGATGCCGTGCTGACCTACTTCGCTCGCGAAGTGGCGAGATGGCTCCGAGCCGACTTGGAAGCGTGAAAGTACCGAGATCACGGACAACACCGATACGACCGAGAACTCCCCGGGGAGAGGACACACCATGAAACCAATCATCTCGACGCTGGTTCTCGTCCTGACCGTAGCGGGACTGGCCTCCAGCGGCTGGGCCGACCCCAAGCCCAACATCCTGCTCTGTATCGCCGACGACTGGGGATATCCTCATGCCGGCTGCTATGGCGATACCGTAGTGCGCACGCCGAACATCGACCGGCTGGCCAAAAGTGGCATCCGCTTCGAACGTGCATTCGTCTCGTCTCCGTCGTGCACGCCCTCTCGGGGAGCCTTACTGACAGGTCAGTGGCACTGGCGACTCGGCGCCGCCGGCAACCTGTGGTGCATCTGGCCGGATGGCCTCACCACGTACGTCGACATCCTTCGGAAAAACGGATATACGGTCGGGTTTCAGGGGAAGGGATGGGGACCCGGCCGCGCTGCGGGCGGCAACCCGGCAGGGCCGCGTTTTCGCTCTTTCGAGAAATTCCTCCAGCAAAAGGACCCCGACTCGCCGTTCTGCTACTGGATCGGGACCATCGATCCCCATCGCCCGTACAAACCGGGGAGCGGCAAGGAATCGGGACTGCCGCTCGATCAGATCCGGCTCCCCGGATGCTTTCCCGACTCGCCGATCGTGCGCAGCGACGTGGCCGACTACTACTACGAAGTGGAACGATTCGACCGTGTGGTGGGCAACGCCATCGACACGTTGCGCAAACGAGGTGAACTCGAGAATACTCTCGTCGTCGTGACTGGAGATCACGGGATGCCGTTTCCTCGAGGCAAGAGCAACCTCTACGACCTGGGAACCCGCGTCCCCCTGATCGTCCACTGGCCCCAGCGCATTCGGTCGGCTCAGGTCGTTTCCGATTTTGCGTCACTGTGCGACCTGGCTCCCACGTTCCTGGAAGCCGCCGGCATCACCCCACCGCGTGAAATGACGGGAAAAAGCCTGCTTCCGCTGCTCGTGGCCGGCAAGAGCGGACAGATCGATGATGGACGCGATTTCATTCTGTTCGGCAAGGAACGCCACGTCCCCTCGCAAGAGGCTCCGGACATGGGCGGCTATCCTTGCCGAGCAATCCGCACAGGGGACTTCCTTTACATTCGCAACTACCGCCCCGATCGCTGGCCCAACGGGACTCCCCACCACGAACGAGCGGCCATTCGAGGTGTGTGGTACGGTGATACGGACAATGGCCCGACCAAGTCCTATATCATCGACCACCGCAACGACGACGCCCACCATCTCTTCCTCTACCGGATCTGCTTCGCCAAGCGTCCCGGCGAAGAGTTGTACGACCTGCGGCGGGATCCGGATCAACTTCACAACGTCGCTGGGGAACCCGGCTACGCTGAAGTCAAGGCGCAACTGGCCTCGCGGCTGACTCGTCAACTGGTGGCCACGCGGGATCCGCGTGAGATCGGAGGAGCGGACGAGATCTTCGAGAAGCAGCCCTATCTGGGAGCCGGTCCGCGATTCGGTGGAAAATAGAGAGACTGGCGGCGTCAGCGAAAATCGCGACTCTTGGCTTGGGGCAGTTGCAGCCGCTCCGTCAAGTCCTCCAACTGAAACGCCACGATGTGGATCACTCCGGCTTCCGCCTGCAGCTTTCCCTTGGCATACCAGGCGGGAGCCCGGCGGGCGACGTCGTAGAACTTGTCCCAGGTGGTCTGGTGAACCACCAGATTGATGGTTCCCGTCTCGTCTTCCAGTGTCACAAAGGTGATGCCTCGAGCCGTACTGGGACGCTGCCGCAAGAGCACTAAACCGGCAACTTGCACCACGCGATCCGGCTCGACCTGTGCCAACCCTCTGGCCGGGACCACTCCCCACTGTTCGAGTTGCCTGCGGTAAAAGGCGAGTGGATGCGACTTGAGTGACAAACCGGTGGCCCGGTAATCGGCCAGAACCTCTTCGGCAGCGGAAAGAGACGGCAACCGAACCGGAGGCTCCGCCTGCCGGGCCTTCCGACCCCACAGCGGAATCTGAGTGTCGGCATCGGCCGCCAGCAAGTCCCACTGAGCCTGGCGGCGTTCCGGAACCAGTGACGCAAATGCGTCTGCTTCGGCCAGTCGGGAAAGAACTGCAGAGGGCAATCCGGTCCGCCGAGCCAAGTCACCGACCGAGCGAAACGGTCCATCCCGGCGAGCCGTCAACAAGGGTTCCACCGCCGCTTCGGAGAGACCGCGTACCAGGCGGAACCCCAGTCGCAGAGCGTGGGAACCAGATGATGCAGCCCGGCTCGAGCAGCCGACGGTTTCGAGTGTGCAATCCCACTGGCTGGTATTGACGTCCACCGGCCTCACCTCCACACCGTGGCGTTTCAGATCGTCGATCAATTGAGCCGGCGCGTAAAAGCCCATCGGTTGACTGTTGAGCAAGGCGGCCGTGTAGGCAGCGGGATAATGATACTTCAGCCAGGCGGAGGCGTACGCCAGCAGAGCGAAGCTGGCTGCGTGCGATTCGGGAAATCCGTATTCACCGAAACCGCGAATCTGCTGAAAGACCTGCTCGGCAAACTCCCGTGAAAGCCCTTGCGCCAACATCCCCTCGACCAGTTTCCGCTGGAACGCATCCATCAGTCCGGGGCGTCGCCAGGCTCCCATCGCCCGGCGCAACTGGTCGGCCTCTCCGGGGGTAAAACCGGCGGCCACCATCGCCAGTCTCATCGCCTGCTCCTGAAAAATGGGAACGCCCAGCGTCTTTTCCAAAACGGCCCGGATCGCGGCGTTGGGATACGTCACCTCTTCCTCGCCGGCCCGGCGTCTCAAGTAGGGATGAACCATCTGCCCTTGAATGGGACCGGGACGCACAATGGCCACTTCGATGACCAGATCGTAATAGCAGCGAGGCTTCAAACGAGGCAGCATGCTCATCTGAGCCCGGCTTTCGATTTGAAACACGCCGATCGTATCGGCCCGACCAATCGCTTCATAAACGCGAGGATCGTCCGGCGGAATCGTAGGGAGCTCCCAATGCTGCCCCTCGTGCCGCTCGATCAGATCGAAACAGCGATGGAGCGCCGTGAGAATCCCCAAGGCCAAACAGTCGACCTTCAGAATCCCCAAAGCGTCGAGGTCGTCCTTGTTCCACTGGATCACCGTACGGTTCTCCATGGCCGCATGCTCGATCGGCACCATCTCGCACAGAGGTCCTCGAGTGATCACCATGCCGCCGACGTGCTGGGACAGATGCCGAGGAAACCCGATCAACTCGTCGACGCGAGCGATCAGTTGTCTCCCCACGCGACCTTCGGGATCGATGCCGACTTGCCGGCACCGTTGATCCAACAGCGGATCCCGCGCGAATCCTTGCACCTGCTTGGCCAGCACATCGACACGGTCCCACGACAGTCCCAGCGCTTTTCCCACGTCACGAATGGCCGAACGAAGCTGATAAGTAATCGTCACACCGGTCATGGCCGCCCGCTCTCGACCGTACTTCCGGTACAAGTACTGCAACACTTCCTCCCGCCGCTCGTGCTCGAAATCGATGTCGATGTCGGGAGCCTCGTTCCGTTCGCGACTGACAAAACGCTCGAACAACACGTCCATTCGCTCCGGATCGACCGCAGTGATGCCGAGGCAATAACAGACGGCCGAATTGGCGGCCGAGCCCCGGCCCTGACAGAGGATGTCGCGCTTTTGCGCATACTGCACCAGATCCCACACCGTGAGAAAATACGCCTCATAGTGCAATTCGCCGATCAACCGCAGTTCATGCTCGAGCAGCCGGCGCACCTTTTCGGGAATACCGCGAGGATAACGGCGATGGGCTCCCTCCCACGTCAGCTTCTGCAGGTAGTCCAGGGGCGTCATGCCGGGAGGAGCCAACTCGAGTGGATACTCGTAGCGAAGCTCATCCAGGGAAAAATGGCAGCGGGACGCGAATTGCCGAGCCGTCTCCACCGCCTGCGGCAACGGTCGCCAGCGCCGCCGATGGGTCGCCAAGTCGGGAAGCGCCCACGTCGTGTTGGGCAACCGGTGATGCGCTAGTTGCGCGACCGTCGTCCCGCGTCGCACCGCCGCCAGTACTTCCCAGAGCGGCCAACGCTCCGGGCAGTGATACCGGACGTCATCATCGGCCAACAATGCCAGCCCGGTCTTTCGGGCGATTTCTTTCGCCCACTCGACCACGCGCGCATCATCGGCGCCTCGGTGCAAACCCACTCCCACAGCCCCTCGCTCACCGAACGCCTCGCGAAACCGATGGAGCCTGTCGACCGAAGACTGGTCGCCGACCTGGGGAAGCCCAATCGCCGCCAAGCAGCGCGAACTCACGCTACACACGTCCTCCAGCGTGAAGTGGCACTCGCCTTGGCGAGTCGCCAGATGGCCGCGAGTCAACAGGCGGCACAAAGCGGCATAGCCGGAGCGATCGGGGGCCCAGACGAGACAGAGCAAACCGTCGGTCCGAATTTCGGCGCCGACCATCAACCGGATGCCGTGCTCGCGAGCCGCCTGATGAGCCTGCACGATCCCGGCCAGTGAATGCCGATCGGTGATCGCCAGAGCCTCATACCCGTATTCGGCCGCCTGCCGACAGAGTTCATCCGGATAGGAAGCCGCCCGCAAAAACGAATAGTTGCTCTGGCAATGCAGCAAGACTCGCGAATCCATGACTCACCCATCCCACCCGTGCAAGTACCATCGCCGCTTCGTCCGGGAATAAAACGCCCACCAGCGCCGGCCCGTCTCCGTCTCCAAGTGATAATATTCGCGGGAAAGAACGGCTCCTTCGTGCCAGCCGGCATCGATCTGCCTCGGTCCCCAACTGCGGCGCACCTTCTCCACTTTTCGATGCCACTGGAAATCACGAGGCAACTCGGGCGACTGCAGCGGAAGCGGGTGCGGTCTGCCAAGCAATGTCAACGGCAATGTGCCGGGAAACAAGCGAGACCAACGAGCAGGGCGCAAGCGGGGCGGCCGTAGCGTGGGGGGTTCGGCGATCCAAGATCGCTCGGGAACGCACTCGGGCAACAAACGGGCCCGAAAGATGGCCTGGTGTCCCAATCGAGCCGCCAAGCGATCGAGCACCGCCGCCCATTGCCGAGCCTTCCAGTGGGCGGATTCATCCGCAAGCCTCCAGGAACAACCGACGAGGACTTGCGAGCGCCGCGGAGATGGTCGAGCCGTGATCGACGCTCGAAGAGCCAGCGCGCAAACGGCTTGGATTTCCGGCAGACATTCCCGCTGCAATCGCCACAACTCGGCCCACCTCCTCACGTCCCACGACGGCTGCGCGAAGTAAAGCGTGCGCGAGCAGCTCCCCTCGGATGTCGCCAACTCCACGTCGAGTCTCAAAGCGCCGCGATGGTCGGCGGCCAACCGAGCGGCCAATTCCGTCGCCAACTCCCGCCACACCGGCTCGAGCCTCTCCCAGCACGTCACCGGCGGCTCCAGCCTGACTTCGCAACAGTAATCGCTCGTCGCATGCACCACCGGGAAATATTCATCCGCCGACCCCAAAAACTGTTCCAACCGCTCGACGACCAGCGAATCCAATCGCAACTTGAGCGACTCAGGGGGAATCGATGCCAGCAGGCCGACGGTTTCCAGCCCCAGGCTTCGCAACAAGGAAACCAGCGACGGAGGCAATCGAAGAGCCCACACGGGGAGATCGGCCAGTATCCGCGGCAAGGGAGCCGGCGGGCGATAAGCCGGCGCAATCACCGGAGTGGCCTCGGCGGCATGAGCCAGTCCCCAGGCGGCACCCAGCGAATGCGCCACCGCAATGCGAGCTCGCAACTTCCGCTTCGCCATGCCGCCGGCCATCTGATGCACCAGTTTCCACTCGCCGCCGAAGTAGCGACACACATCCGTCACATCGGCAATCAGCGTTTCCGGAGAAAAGGAGTCACGGGATACGCCGGGAGGAGGCAACTCCACGCCCATCTGCGGCGCGAACTGCTGAGCCCACATCGCCAATTGCTCCAGCGACCGGCGATCTCCTCGAGGATCATCCGGCAGGAAAACCGCGTCGGCGGGCAACAGGCTCTCCGCTTCGGCCAACGGCATTCCTCGGCGAACGCCCAACGCCGCAGCGGCTCGCGACGTCCCGGCCACCACTCGCCCCCGACGATGGTCGCCGCGGTAAACCACAGGATGGCGTCCCGCGAGCTGTTCACGGCGGCGCTGCAAAGCCCAGTTGGGCATCCAGCAACACAAAATGCGACGAGTTCTCTCCGGGGAAGCAGAAATCATTCCGGCAACTCCTCACGTTTCTCGAGACGATTCCTCTCCCGGATCCACACCGGGCAACACAATTTCCGCAATCCCTTCCCCCAAAACCGATCCCATGCGCCCCCGGCAACGCACGAGCGCTACCCGCCAACGTCGCATGGCCAGCGGATCGGCGGGGAGCGACGGCAAGGGCGAGACTCGCCACTGCACCGCCGACCAGGAAGGTTGACCGGCCACCGATGGCGGACGCAGCACCATTCCCCAACCGCGTCCCGCCTCGCAGGCCAACTGGAAACGACGATGCCAGCGAATCGGCAAGCGAGGCAAAACCCCCCAAACCACCGAGAAAACCGGAGCTCGCAGCACCTCTTCCCAAGCCCAGTAGGTCTCCGCCTCATTCTGCGGCCGAATAATCAACAACTCCTCTACGGGAATTCCCCAACCCATCACCGCCGGCGGATGAAACGTGCCCATCGCATCGATCACGGCCAATACGGGTGGCGATTGGGAGGCCAGGCAACAATGAGCCACCCAAAGAGCCACCAGCGAACCGCCACTCCCCGGCTCGGTCAGCCATTCCACCAGCCACCCCCGACGCAATCCGCCCTCGGGCAACAGCCGATCGAGCTGCGGAAACCCGGTCGACACCACCTCCGGCGACTCGGACTCCCCCGAGCCCGCTTTCTCGATGGCTGCCAGTTGAGCCCGCAGGTGAGAGATCGTCTGGTCTCGAGTCCCCATCCGAATGCACCCCCACTAAATGTGATCGTGCGTACACATGCAAACTCTTGAATACACCCAAAACCAATGAACAGAACCACACAATGCAAGCAATATCAGTTGACTAATGTATACAAACAAAAATACACTGTCAATAGCATCCAACCAGGAAACAAAGGGAACCGGGACTTCTCACGCCAAGGAGGCCATGATGGCTTTGGAAATCAAGCGGATCCTGCACGATACCGTGGAGGTACATCCGGTCGAGCTGACGAAGTACAATCTGGAAGCAGCATCGATTTCGCAGGTTTCGCCGATTGAGCAGTGGGCATTTTTTCTGCTGTGTGCGGACTGTTACGAAACGGACGAACTGCGAAAATTGCTGCCCGGAAGCGATTTCCAGGAGGCGATTTCCGCTACCGAATCGATTCGCGAAAAAACAAAGGACCGAATGATGTACGATCAGCGAGAAAAGGCCCAGGGAGACTACCTATGGGCTATTGAAGGAGCTCGGCAAGAAGCACGGAAACAGGGACTTAAGCCGGGGCTCCAGCCGAGTCTGAAGCCAGGCCGCAAAGAAGGAGTGCTGATCGGCAAGATCGAGCTGCTGCGTCAGCAACTGGGTGAAGAGCCCGGTTCCGAGGCAGATCTCGAGAACTGCTCGCTCGAGGAACGGACTTCGCTGCTGGCTGATCTGCAGGATCGGCTGCGAATGCGAGGAGACCACAAGGAATGAAGGTCTTCATCACTCGCCGTATTCCCGAAATCGGTTTGAACAAGATCGCAATGGCGGCCGACATCGACCTGTGGGAAGAGCAACTCCCGCCGCCTCGCGCCGAACTGCTGCGACGGATCGCCGGGTGCCACGGCGTACTGACGTTACTTACCGAAACGGTCGATGCCGAGTTTTTCGACGCGGCCGGAGAACAACTCAAGGTCGTCAGCAACTTTGCCGTCGGCTACAACAACATCGACGTGGCGGAGGCGACTCGGCGAGGCGTCCGAATCGGCAATACGCCGGGAGTACTCACCGATGCCACGGCCGACATGGCCGTAACTCTCATGCTCACAGCGGCGCGGCGGATCGTCGAATCTGTCGACGATGTGCGCGCCGGAAAATGGAAGACCTGGGAACCGCTGGGCTACATCGGCCAGGATCTCATCGGCCGCACACTGGGAATCGTCGGCATGGGCCGGATCGGCACCGCCGTGGCACGCCGCTGCCACTTCGGCTGGCAAATGAATATTCTCTATCACGATCGACACACCAACGAGGAAGCCGAGCGTGAACTGAATGCACGACAAGTCTCGCTGGACGAGTTGTTGACTCAATCCGACTTCGTATCGATCCACACCGACTTGAACGAAACGACGCGAGGAATGTTCCATGCCGGCGCCTTTGAGAAAATGAAACCGACGGCCATCTTCGTCAATACGGCTCGAGGCCCCATCCACTGCGAATCCGATCTGGCCGAGGCACTTCGCAGCGGCCAGATCTTCGCTGCCGGACTCGACGTGACCGATCCCGAGCCCATCGCACCGGACAGTCCGCTGCTCGCACTTCCCAATTGCACGGTCTGCCCTCACATCGCCAGCGCTACCGTCGCAAGCCGCAACGGCATGGCCGAAATCGCCGCCGACAACTTGATCGCGGGCCTGCGAGGAGAACCGCTGCGGTGTCCGGTCAATTGAAACAGAGCACTCCCCTGCAACTCGACCACCGCCGGCAACTCATCGCAGCATGGCAATCCCTCCAAGCCGAGCTGCTGGCGCACCGGTTCACTTCGGTCGAGCAGTGCTGCTCGCAGTTGCAGACATGCTGGCCCGTTGATCCACCGCCCGACGGTGGGACTCTTCGGTACCTGGCCGAACGGATGAGCGAGCTGGCCGGCGACATCGACCAACCCACCACGATGTGGAGGCTGTTCTGCGACGCGGTCGGGTTTCCTTTGGGAGAGTGGCAGCGACTCGCCCAACTGTCTACCCCGCCCCGCATCATCTTCGGCCCGAATCCGTGGGTCGCCGGCACGTCCGACGAAAGTCTCCCCCGTGGACATGACGCACATACGTCGCACTCACCTGAATTCCCGGCGGTCGCTCCACTCAGCGCTGACGTCAGTGAAGGCAAGGGACATGTGATCTACAACGCGCACTCCTATCACACCAAAGTTCCCCATCGCGCCATCATGCGTTACATCTTGCACTACACGCAGCCCGGCGATGTGGTACTCGACGGATTCTGCGGTACGGGAATGACCGGTGTGGCCGCCGCGCTGTGCGGAGATCGTCGCGAAGTCGAGGCGCTGGGATACCACATCCACGCGGACGGCCGCCTGACATGCGCCGGCGACCGGAAAACGGAGTCGTCGGCCCCCGCCACAACGGCCGCCACGGCTCCCGAAACCCGCCTGGGCATCCGCCATGCCGTGTTGCTTGATCTGTCTCCCGCCGCCACCCTGATCGCCTCGGTCTACAATTCGCCTCACGACGCGCAGCAATTCCGCTCGAAAGCCCACTCGATCCTCGACCGGCTCGAGGAACAGCTCGGTTGGATGTACTGGACCGTCCACTCCCAACCCACCGAAACCAGCAACGATCCGGCCTCGCGGCAGGACCAGCTACGCTCGTATACTCGGCGATTGCTGCAGTGTGAGGACATCCCTTCGTTAGCGCAAATGATACGCGACATGCGGTCCGAAGGCGTTCCGTTCGGCACCATCGGGATGATCGGCTGGTCCGAGGTCTTCGAGTGCCCCCACTGCCGCCGCGAGTTTGTCTTCGCCGATGCGGCCGTCGACAGCGAAAGCGGCAAAGTGGCGGATCGGTTCGCTTGCCTGCACTGCGGCGCACTCTTGCGCAAACGCGAATTGACCGCGGTTCGCTGCAGTCACGAGACCCTTTGCGAGACCCCACACACGCATCGCACGACTCCTGTATGGGTTCACTACCAGTATCGGGGCAAGCGATACCGCAAGCGCGCCGATGCGTGGGATCGGGCTCTGATCGAACAACTGGGCCGCTTCCGCGTCGATCGGTGGTATCCGCAAGACCGTCTGTTTCTCGGACGGGAAACGCGGCGCAATGATCGACGCGGGATAACCCACATTCATCACTTCTACACGCCTCGCAATCTCCGTTGTCTGGCCGCCATGCGAGAGGCGTGCGACAGTGAACCACCGCTGCTGCTTTGGTTCACCAGCCAGCTCGTCAACGTATCGAAACTCAACCGGTACCGGCCGGCCGTCACCTTTCCCTACAATCCCCTCAGCGGCACGCTCTACGTCGGCTCTCTGGTCGCCGAGTCCAATCCGCTGATCGCCTATCGCAACAAATCGGAAAAAATCGCCAAGGCGCTCGAGACGATCCAGGCGGACAACCGAGTGATCTGCGGATCGCTCTCGGGACTGTTGCTTCCCGATGAGTCGGTCGACTACATCTTCACCGACCCGCCGTTCGGGGGCAACCTGGCATATTCTGAACTGAACCTGCTGTGGGAAAGCTGGCTGGGCGTGCTCACGCACCGCTCCGAGGAAGCCATCGAAACCCGAGTGCAAGGCAAATCGCCCGAGGACTACGCTCATCTGATGAAATGGTGCTTTCGCCAGTACTTCCGCGTGCTCAAACCAGGCAAATGGATCACGGTGGAATTCCACCACACGCAACCTCACGTGTGGGACGCACTGCAGCAGGCACTCTGCTCGGCCGGCTTTGTAATCGCCGATGTCCGCACACTCGACAAGAAACTGGGAACGTTCAAACAGGTGACCAACCCAGGGACGGTCAAACAAGATCTGATCGTCTCTGCCTTCAAACCCCGTCTGGCCATCGCGGTCGGCCACGCCGAACCGGCGAGCGAAGCGGAGATCTGGGACTTCGTCGACTCACGACTGATGCAGTTGCCTCTCGATCCCGCTCAGGATCCGCGTCAATTCGACGAGCGGCAGGATTACCGGCTGTTCAACCGGCTGGTGGCATGGCTGCTCGAAACCGGCCGGCGAGTCCCCCTCTCGGCTCCTCAGTTCTACGCCGAGCTGCGCAATCGGTACACAGAAAAGAACGAACGCTTCTTTGTCAAGCAGGAATGAGGGAACCAGCGGATGGGCCGGGATTCGAACCCGGGGTACCCGCAAGGGTACAGCAGTTTTCAAGACTGCCGCCTTCGACCGCTCGGCCACCCATCCGGCGCAGCGCTCGGACACCGATCATCGACACAGGCCCAAGCGTGTGGCATTATAGGTAGGCTCCTTTCCTATTGCCAAGTGGCTTCGACGCCGACTCCTACCGCCGCCGCGACCGCTGAAAATACGCCGTCTCCAACGGTCGATGTGCCAGACGGTCGGCCGACCATTGAAATCGGAGCCCCCGGGGGCCATACCAACACTTGCCTCAATTGGGTGCGCATCGAATCCAGCCTGAAGCAAGCTCGGTCGGCTACGCGTCCGACTGCCACAGCGACGGTGTTGCCAATTCGAGGCTGTTGCCGGCCGGATCGCGGAAGTAGATCGAGTATCCTCCGTGAGGCCAATCGATCTCCTGCTCGATCGCTACTCCTTTCGACTGGAGTCGATCGCGCCACGCCGCAAGCGTACTCGGTTCGACGGCAAAGCACAGATGCCCCGGCCCTTTGCAGCCATGCCGGGGAACTTCCTCATCCTCATCGTTGGTCGATGCGGGGTGAAACAGCAACACCATCGTACCGCCGCAGCGGAAAAAGACGTGGCGTCCCTCCTGACGACGATGAAACTCAAGTCCCAAAACCTCGGAATAAAACGCCTCCGCAGCCGCCAGATCGTCCACGTACAAACTCGCTTCCAGTACTCCCAGCGGCTGCATGGTCACTTCCTGGTGTCTTGCTGCGCAAGCATGGCAAGAAACTCGCGCATCAGCGGAGCATTGTCGTGCCAAGTGCGCGCCGTCACCAACTGGCCGTCGCACACGCATTCGCGGTCGACGTATTCGGCACCACCCTGACGGGCATCCAGAGCGCACTTGGCCACGGTGGTGACGGTTCGCCCTTGGATCACGTCCGCCGCCGTGAGGATCTCGATCCCATGACAGACACAGGCAATCGGCTTGCCCTGTTCGGCAATCGCTCGCGTAATCCTCAAGAGGTCCGCGTCGTACCGCAAGTACTCGGGGGCTCTCCCCCCCGAAATAAACATGCCCGCATAGTGATCCGGATCGACATCGCGAAACGCGATGTCCGCTCGGATAAAGTAGCCTGGACGCTCCTGCGTGATGTCCCAGGGAATGGTCGAATCGGGGGGAATCTCGTGCAGCACCGTGTGGTACAGCCGGGCTTCGGGACCCGCCACGTCGACCCGATAGCCGGCTTCCTGTAGTCGGAAAAAGGGGTAGAACGTATCGAGTGCCTCCGTAGCGTCTCCCAGCGGCATCAAAATGCGGTCTGTCATCGCAGGTTCCCTTCCGGTTTCACCAACGGCGCCGGCCAGGACGCATCCCCCACCGCGCTTCCGATCACTGCCCCAAGTCCAGTTTCTTCCACTGGCGAGCCTTCAGCTTTTGGACCGCCTCGGCACTCACCGAACCGTTATCCTTGAACACCAGGGACTCGAGTCGTTCCATCTTGAGAATGGTCTCGACGGCAGCATCGGTCACTCCCGTCGTCCTTACCGACAGCTCGCGCAGTTTGGGCAGCGTTGCCAGCACTTCGATCGTCCCGTCTCCGACCTGCGGCAGCGCCCACAAGTCGATGATCTCCAGTTTTTTCAGATTGGCCAGACTCTGGAGTCCTGCGTCGGTAATCGAATCGTTCTCGTGCAAGTAAAGTCGCCTCAGCTCCGGCAGGTCCTCGAACACGGCCATCGCCGAATCATCGATCACCGGCAAGTCGCGAAGTTGGAGACGTGTCAGCGGCATTCCTTTGAGTGCCAGCACTCCGTCGGACGAAAACGACGGACAACGGAACACTTCCAGTTCGCGCAAAGTGGAAATCTCCGCCAAATGAGGCCCCGAGGCTCCGGTGATGCCGAAGTCCTGCATCAAAAAGGCGCGGAGTGTCTTGGTCTCTTTGAGTTCTTCGATCCCCATGTCGGTGACCGTCGTGCTTCGATGCTTGAATACTTCGAGTGCCGGCAACTGTCCCACAACACTCAGCGTCATGTCGCCCGCTTCCATGTTGCCTCGCAGGTCGAGAAACCGCAGTTTCTTCAACTTCTCCAACTGCATCGTTCCCAAGTCATTGAATCGGTTCTGCACCAACGTCAAACGCTCCAGGTTCGACAGGCGGGCAATCACTTGCATCACCCGGTTGGTCATGTTGGTGTTGGAGGAAAGGTCGAGCGTATGAAGCAGGGGAAACGAGCCGGCGATCATTTCGACGGTCGGATCTCCGATGACGGAATTGGTCAAAGCCAGCGATCGGAGGTTTTTCAAGTTCGACAACTGAGCCGCCGAGTCATCATCCAGCTGCCGGTAATTGAAAATCTGCAAGGTCTCCAAGTCGGTCAGGCGACCGAACAAAGCGATGTCTTCGGGTTTCAGGCCCGCGCCGTCGCGGATCACGATCTCCACCATCACGTTGTCGGGAACGATCCGATAGGAGGCCGCCCCACGGAGTCCCTCCAGCAACCGCTTGGCCGCCTCGACATCGGCTGCAGCAGCCGTTGCCGTGCGAGCCTTGTCGGCAGGCGGCGAAGGAGGCGACTGGGCCGAACCCTCCGACTTCGTGCGGTCGGCCGGACGGCAACCTGCGGACCCCGCACACAAGACACCCAGGAGCAGTGCTACCAGCAACCCCGCCAAGCGGTAACCACTCATCGTCTGATCATTCTCCGGTTATCCGTGAAGACCGAGGGCGGAAACGGCGCACGGCGCCGGCACTCGACATCGCGAGCGTGCCCATCGATCGAAAACGTCGTGTACCACCTCGGCGCGACCGAACAAGGGGAGACCGGATTCCTCGCCGATCCCGACTCGCCGAACCATCTGGGATCTGAGAGCCGCATTCCCGGTCAGACGGTCGCATCCAACTGGTACCCGGCAGGATACTTCGGCTTGATCAATCCGGCGACTCCCGGCGTCTTGAGCGAATTGAGATTGGTCACCTTCAGGTTCCGGGCATCCCACTCGATCTTCTCGCCCCAATCGCCCATGGCGCCGCCTTCACCACCCTTGGCAGCCGCCCAGACGGCGAGATTGCCCAGGAGGATCGTCTCGGTGAGCGGTCCCGCGCGATCGATGAAATTCGAATGGCAGATCATGGGATCGCCGGCCGCCACGGCTCGGAACAGTTCGTACATGTTGTTGACGTCGTTGCTGCCCTTCTTGACGGCTTTCTCATAGTCGACCGGAACCTTGCTGCAACCTCGCAGTTCATACCGGCCGCAATAGTCGTCGCTGCTGTAGAACGCGCCCTTCTCTCCGACAATCAACACGCCGCTGTTGGAAACCTTGTCGATACCCCATTTGCTGAATACTTCCATCGGCGGCTTGTTGCCCTTGCGGTCATACCACCAGAAAGGAATGGCCGGTCGCTCCGACGTTTCGGGAAACTGGAACTCGATGATCGAACTGGCCGGAAAACTGTCGTAATCGTGTCCCGTCGTCTTGGCCACCACGGAGACCGGATCGCGCAGGCCGCATGCGGCGAAGGGGACGGTGACTTGATGGCAGGCCATGTCGCCCAACGCACCACTGCCGAAGTCCCACCAACCGCGCCACTGGAACGGATGGTACAGTCCCGGCCAGTATTCCCGCTGCGGAGCCACTCCCAGCCAACTCTTCCAATCCAGATTCTCGAGATCTTTGGCGATCTTCTTTTTCATCAACTCGATGATCTTGTCGGCCCGGTCTCCCGCTTGCTCGCGTGCTTGGGCAGCGTAGCGTTCCATGGTCATTCGGCGGTTCGGGCCTTGAGCCCACACCGGCCGGTTCGACCAGACGTAGACTTCCTTGAGGGTTCCCAGTACTCCCGCCTTGAGTTGGGCGATCGCTTCGCGGGAAGAATCGAGTGCCGTGCCCTGATTTCCCATCTGCGTGCAAACACCCGTCTCTTTGGCGACTCGGGCGAGCAGACGAGCTTCATAAATGGTGCGAGTCAGCGGCTTTTGCGTGTAGCAACTGATCCCCAGACGCATGGCGTGCAGCGTGACCGGCGCGTGCATGTGGTCGGGCGTACTGACCGTGGCGATTTCGACCTTGCCCTTGCCATATTTTTCGAAAAGCTCGCGGTAGTCGGTGAACTGTTCGGCACTCTTGAAGCCTTCGGCCTGTCCTTTGGCTTTCAGTCGCCCACGATCCACGTCGCAAATCGCCAGCACGTTGCCGAACTTGGCGGCATTGCTCGAATCGCTGCCCCCTTTGCCACCGATGCCGATGCAGACGACGTTGGGACGCTCATTCGCCGAGTTGCTCAGTGCCTGAGTGGTTCCGGCTGCCACGAAGAAACCGGCGCTCGCGGCAGTAGTGACCTTGACAAACTCACGACGGGTGGTTCGGCGTTTCATTCGAGCATCTCCTGTAATCTCATCTTCAATCCGAGTGGACCCGCCAAGCCTGACAATCGGGCGGCAGATCTCACATGGCCAGCGGCACCTCTCGAGGCGGCTGAGGCGGGATATCGTCTGGCCTTACGTTAGCGGAGCCGCGCCGGAATTTCAAATCCCCTTGACCGG
>Ga0256839_1001997_pt1 | contig 23658 bp, 15 predicted proteins | sample 354166metaG_FD_185968 | JGI IMG/M metagenome (GOLD analysis project Ga0256839, IMG submission 185968) | Hydrothermal vent microbial communities from Mid Atlantic Ridge, Atlantic Ocean - 354-166 | ecosystem: Environmental > Aquatic > Marine > Hydrothermal vents | place: Atlantic Ocean: Mid... | reverse complement strand
GTTGAATCTTTTCAAATTGTTCTCGACTTATATCACTCGGGTATCTTTTATCTTCCATCGTTCATCTTTCATCTTTCAAATTGTTAAATGATACTATTAATGTCAGATCTTGAACAGGTTCTTAAAAAAAATCAATGTCTTGCCAAGCAACTGACGCTGGGAAATATTTCCTCATTTGAAGGCTATATTTCTAATGATCAGCAATATCAGGATGGCTGTTACATTTTCAGACAAGGTGACTGCAGTGATAAGATATTTATCATCAAGTCCGGTTCAATAAAAAGTTTTATCACTTCTGCCGATGGTAATGAACAGGTAATCGGTTTCAGATTTCCCGGTGAAGTGCTTGGTTTGGATGCCTTGGATAGTAATAAGCATGTGTCTTCAGTTGTCGCAATGGAAAATTCAGTGATCTGTGGATTTACCCGAAAATATGTTGAATCCCTCAGTCTTATTGATCCCGTATTTCAAAAGCAAATTATTTCCCGGTTTAGTCGTGAAATTATTCAGGATTATCAGTTATTAATGCTTATTAACAAAAAAACGGCAGAACAACGGGTAGCTATTTTCCTTTTGGAATTACTGGTTAGAATGAATTTTGATTCCGGACAGAATATCCATCTCAAATTGAGTATGAGCCGGACTGATATTGCAAATTATCTAGGCCTGGTTGCTGAAACCGTAAGTCGTATTTTATCCCGGTTTGAGCGCTTAGGCATGATTACTGTCAAGAAAAAAAAGTTGCAAATTATTGATGAACAGTTATTGATTAATTATTCCACATCATCACAGCCCTCTCAAAAGACGATTTATACAGCCACTGAAGAAGGGATATCATTTCCTCTGGCATTGCTTTATTAATCTTACTGGCAAGGCAACAAATGACTAATAGATGATGAAGTAATTAAGGTTGAGGTTAGAGGTATGTCCTAAAGTTCGATTAATATTTTGCAGGAATCGGCTTTAGCGTGGCTTGGTTTAATCGCAGCTAAAACAGCTACTACGAAAAATCTATCAGACAAATTTCAAACTGCATAATCAAAAATTAATATCACTCTGCGTGTCATAGCTGAAAACAGGCTTTTTCCTGGGTTTCATTTAATTTACAAACTTCACTCTCTGAAATGATCTGGGTCAGTTTGAACCACTTTAGCCTGTGTTATTTTATGCTCCAAGAGTAGATTAACTGCTCGGACAGCGGCTCTGGAGTGTCGCAGGGCTGTTATATATCTTTACTTTTGGAGGAAAAAGGAATGAACACATTAATAAATAAAAAAAGTGTTATCTATGCAGCATTATTTACTTTTACATCACTGTCGCAAGCAGCTATTACAATCATAGACTTTGATACCAATCCTTCCGGGGCTGCCATTAATGCCCCAAATTTATTTTCCGATGCAACGCCTTTGACTGAGTTATATGCAGCCAAGGGTGTGCATTTCACAGCATTGGAGCGAAAACAAGTGACTGAGGAAAGACCGCATAATGGTGTTTTAAAAACATTTACTGAAAATCAATTGAGTCCAATCAATTCTGGAATGGGCGCCATTTTGAATGATAGCTCCGGTTTTCGAGGTCCGGCAAAAAGTGGTGATAATTTTTTGGCATTTAATGGCGAAACAGCATTTGGCTCACATTTCTGGCGAATCAGTTTTGATAATCCAATCGGTTTTTTTGACATTGATCGCAGAAGGGGAGCAGAACCAGATAATAACCATCGCGTAAGTCTAGATGCCTATGATGCGGAAGGGAATTTAATTGGGTCAAGAAATAACTTATATAATCCTGGAGGATGGACGAGCGATCATTATTCGGGATATCGTTCATCTTTTAAAACCGAAACTGAAATCAGCTATGTTGATATTGGCCATGCACTGAATTGTTGTGGCGGAAATAAAAATTCAAGTTTAAGTCCTACCCCTTGGTCAATCGTTTATGATAATTTGAAATTCGGTGATTTTGCTGATGCAACTTCTGGAACGCTGTTTCTTTCCGGAGGCGGCACTTTCATTCCTGTTCCAGGCAGTATCTGGTTTTTGTTGACTGGTTTGTTAGGATTTAGCGGTTTAGTCTCCAAACGAAAGTTATCTGAAAGTTAGCGTTAATTGATAAACTGAAAATCGTGTCACCTGTGATTCGTTTCGATGATTAAGAAGCAGAATGGATTTTGTTGTCTTGCTCATCGAAACGATTTTTTTATTGAAGTAACCCGCAAAACCCTCACAAATTCTCATACCGGTTCAGATCAAAAATGCCTGTTGCCAACGGATTTACGGACATATGTTTTTGGTTTAACCAGTCGGCAAACTCCCAAATTTGTGGATTGGTTCGGCGGATACCGAATCGGCTGTAAAATTTGTCTTTTTGTGAGTTTGTTTCAGTCTGTTTTAATTGACTGACGAAAGCTTCTATTTCTTCAACCTCCACATTAAAAAACACATTCGGATAACTGCCAATAAAGCCGGGTAAAACGGTCAGGGTATCTTTTTCCGGCTGGCGCCTGAAGTCTTCAGCAAAAATAAACGAAACATTGGATAAACGCTTGTTCCGGATCAAAGTATAGACCTGGTCCTTTTCTGGGTCTTCAAATCTGATGCGTAAAAAGGAAAGTTCAGGCAGGGCGCTGATCTGTTTTCCATACAGGTCGGAAAGTTTTCGAATATTGAGGGCTATATTTTTTTGCAGATCAAGTGCAGCGATGCAGTCATTGCGCCAGCAGCGGTTAATATTATCTTCCGGTCCGGCTTTCGTCCCCAGTCGATGAAAAAGACCTGAGTAAAAGTTTTCGACAAAATTGTTTGCAGGATAATCAATACTGGTTTCAGTATTGATGCCGTACAAAGGCTTTTCAAAATTTTTAAAGAGTTTGGTTTCGAATCCTTGATACCAGGTTTCGCGTAGGTTTTTACGTTGCGAAGCAGGGATAAAGCGCAGAAAATTATTTTCTGCTTCCATGCGTAAAAAATCCATATACAAGCGGGTGGTGATTTGGTGGCCTGCGCTGCCAAAAACATTAAACCCGGCGACCAGTAAATAATGAATACGTTCAAAGATCGGGTAATCGACAACCCAGGCTGTCAATGGCGGTTTTCCGGCAAGCCCTTTGATGACTGTGGCGCTGTCATAGTGTCTGAAAACAGTTAATAGCGCATTATCATTATTTTTGTCGCCATCCCAGAGCAGTTCATAATCCAAATCATGATTATTTAATAAGGTTTGCTCCAGAAATTGTTCTTTTTTTATTAAATAATTTTGTTCCAGTTTTCCAAACTGACGCCATTCGGTAAAGCCAATGTCTTCTCCAGCAGAAGCAGGCATACTTAATAAGTTATTGTTTGCTTCCAGAAAGTGCGTGGTTTTTTGCATAAAACCTTGTTCTGGCTTTAAAAAGGCCACCCAGAATTGATCGCGGATGACATTCAGTGCACCTTGACCCCGACAAACCGGACCTTTGATAAAACCATCAAAAAAATAGCGCGCCTCATCCAGTAGAAACTGGTAGCGTGAACCGGCAGGGAGTTCTTTAAAGGTATTGAATGGGTTGGCGGTTAATTCGGGTTGGTAACCAGGCAATTGGGTTATCTGATAATCAGGCCCCAGAAATAAGTCGCGATACCGCTGCATTCGGGTGTCGCTCAGTTCGTAAACAAAATGATTTTTGTCGATGATGGTGGATACGATAGGTTTTAATCGGTAGTAAAAAGGTGCGGTGCCAGGGTCATCAAAAGGGCGAACTGTTTTAATTTCTTCAATCGTTTGACCCGCAGGCGTTTTGGAACGAACCAGTTTGTAGAATTCCGTATTAGGATGGCCTTTAAAATGCAAATGACCGATAAACAAATGTTCGTAGATATAGCGACTGCTTAATTGTGATTTTGGCGCTGGGTTGTTAAAAAAAGTCTCCCATTTTTTGATTTCGCGCTGCGCGGATTGTGACAATGCAGGTCTTGGCTCAACTTTCGCCCCTTGCTGCAGCCATTTTAACAGTACATTTTCCTGCTGTTCTGAAATCCTCGGCATTCCGTAAGGCATCCCCCAAAGTGGATGATCCTCCTGAAATCCAATAAACTCATTCGGAGTTGGGCATTCCAAGGTTCTTTGCAACTCAAGATCAAAATCATCAGGTAATTTTTCTTGTTTGGGTAGCGGATGGTTGCGTTTTAATTTCAGGAATCTGGCGATGAGCGACAGATTCAAGTTTGCGTCAGATGATTCAATCTGTTCGTTGATGACTGGATAAAATCCTTTTCCACGCCATTCTTGAGTTGTTGTTGCGTCGATAAACAAGCGGGTAGGCGATTGTGCTTTCAGTCGGGCATGGTCATAAACTGGAATTTGCGATGCTCCTCGTTGTAATCCTTCAATAGAGCTTAGTTTCAGCTGGCAAGGAGAATCGTAGCAGGAATGACAGGCGATGCAGCGCGAATCAAGAATTGGTTTAACATCTTTGTAAAATGAAACTGAAGGCAATGCTTCAATCTGTTCGATTTCATCTTTGGAAAAAGCCGGGTGTTTTGCCAAGGAGTCGGTATCGGTACTTAAAATAGAAATGTCGGATTTAAAAGCAGTAAAACCGCTGATGATCAGAATGATCAATAAAAATGCAGTGGTTCTTACAGACAACAATTTACGCATGAGTTTTTCAATTTATTATTTTGTGATTGCACGACGCATTATTTACTGATCAGTAATAGTAAAAATATACTGTTTACGGTCAAAAATACCTCACTACATTCATAACAATCAATTTACATTCAGTATGTTACAGAATGTCAAAAGTGCATTTATCAGCGTAAACAGTATATATCCTTATAAAAAAAGTGGATTTGTGCGACCAGTATTATTACTGCTTTTTACTAACTGTGCCGGGTTATTTTTTTTGAATGACTTTCACCTTTATTAAGTTATTGAAACTGTTGGTCATTGATGTTATTTCATACCTTCAGGTAATTTTGCCCCATCCAGTTTTGCGCCCGTTAAATTGGCACTTTCCAGTTTCGCTTCTGACAGGTCAGCTCCGGAAAGATCAGCTCCGCTTAAATCCGCGCCTCTTAAATCAACACGATAAAGGTTAGCATTTCTGAGGTTGGCATTATTTAACTTTGCGAAACGCATTAAGCCCCGGCTGAAACTACTGCCAGATAAATTGGCTCCTGTCAGGTTTGCATTATTCATGGTAACGCGCATCAACCCCATAGGCTGGTTTTTCATATCAGCACCCCAATCAACGTTAGTAATGTTGGCATTGGTCAGGTTCGCCTTATCCAAGGTAGCAATAACGCGGCTGCCCCGTAAATCTGTATCGGATAAATCAGCGCCTTTTAGATAAACGCCGAAAATGCTGACATTTTTTAAATTAGCACCTTTAAGATTAGTCCCGGTCATGACTGTCAAATCCAGAATCAGCCCCTCAAGATTACTTCGGCTTAAATTGGCCTTTCTCAAGTCAGCGCCCCAGAGATTGGCATTTCTCAAGTCAAGACCGGATAAATCGATGCCTTTTAAATCTTTTTTACGCAAATTGGCTGGATTTTCTTTGGTGGCATTTTTAAGTAGTTCGATAACCTGTTCTCGTGTCAGGTCAGCACAGAAAGCATTGGCGCTAAACAGCAAAAAAACAATTGGGAGGAAACTGAGTTTCATATTCAAAATTGATACCTCGTTATAAAGTAGGGGGGATATTTTATTCATAACTCATCCGGATCAAATGCATCAACACTGATTGTAGAATTTCTTGCTTGTTCGGCAGATTTTATCAACTCCGCTTCTTTTTTAGTGATAATTTTTTTGGCTATTGCATCTTCAATCAGGCTGGCGCTATTTTTATCAAGCCGTTTATGTCGTTGTGCCTGCCGTAATTTGGCTTCAACAGGCGCAGCGGCAAGTACCGCTTTAAAGGCTATTTCAATCCGCCCGGTCGCATCATCTGGGTTTTCATTGATATAAATACCCCGCGTTAAACGATCCCGGGTTGCTGATTGTGAAAGCAGCACTGTGGCGGTTTGATGTAATAATGAATCATTAGGCGGTTTGCAGTGTCTGCCCAGCGAAAACATAAAAAATTTCAGACTCCACGCTAACGGCTGTATAGGCAGTTTATCAAAAATGGCCAGTAGGGATTGTTGTGCAGTAAAAAGGGTTTGTTGGCAAGCCCAATCCAGCAATGCCTGGTCTTGTTCCGGGCAACCTTGATCCTGATAGTGTTTTAGGACGCATGAACAAAGATAAAGATGACTTAAAACGTCTGCAAAAAGTCCGGAGATTCGTTCTTTGCGTTTAAGTGTTCCGCCCAAAAATAATAAAGCATAATCTGCAAGTAGTGCGAAATTTGCGCTTAACCGGGTAATTTTTCGGTAATAACGTGTCGTCGCATGATTCCCAGGGGTAATGACGCAACAGGCATTTGTGAGGCCATACCATATATTGGCAGACAGATTGCGAATAATAAAGCCAATATGTTGAAAAAGCACTTGGTCAAATTGTTGTAAAGCCTGATTCCGATCAGTATTTTGCAGGGCATCCATTTCTTTTTGAATGAAGGGGTGGCAGCGTATTGCACCCTGACCAAAAATCATCATGGTACGGGTCAGAATATTTGCACCTTCCACCGTAATACTGACTGGAATGACCTGATACATCCTGCCCAGATAATTATGTGGTCCTAGACAAATACCTGAACCACCTTGAATATCCATGCCATCATTAACCACACGCCGCATTCTTTCAGTTAATTCATATTTGAGAATGGCGGAAATTACAGAAGGTTTTTCTCCTTGATCCAGCGCAGCAGCGGTGACTTTTCTGGCAGCATCCAGGATATAGGTTTCTCCGGCAATCCTTGCCAACGGTTCTTCAATTCCTTCAAATTCTCCAATTGGAAGCTTAAATTGTCTGCGGATTCGCGCATACGCTCCGGTATTTCGGCAAGTTAGTTTACTGGCGCCTACACTCAACGCAGGTAATGAAATAGCCCGTCCTGTCGCTAACGATTGCATCAACATTTTCCAGCCGTTGCCGGCTTGCTCAACACCGCCAATAATCCAGTCCATCGGTATAAAAACATCTCTTCCCCAATTGGGACCATTTTGAAATGCTGAATCCAAAGGGAAATGACGTTTTCCAATGGAAACACCGGGCGTTTTTGCAGGAATCAGTGCAACAGTAATCCCAATGTCTTCTTGTTCACCGATTAAATGCTCAGGATCATAGAGTTTGAAAGCCAGCCCAATAACAGTTGCTACAGGACCAAGGGTAATATAGCGTTTTTCCCAATTAAGACGAATACCCAGCACTTTTTCCTGATCTTCGAATTTATCATAACAAACAATTCCTGTATCGGGCATGGCGCCGGCATCGCTTCCGGCTTGCGGCCCTGTCAATGCAAAACAAGGGATTTCTTCGCCTGTTGCAAGGCGTGGTAAATAGTGATTTTTTTGGTCTTCAGTACCGTAGGCCAATAATAATTTAGCCGGGCCCAGTGAATTGGGCACCATCACGGTAACCGCCGCGGTACTACTCCGGCTGGCAATTTTCATAACAATTTCCGAATGGGCAAATTCGGAAAATTCCAGACCGCCATACTGTTTGGGGATAATAATGCCACAGAAACGGTGTTTTTTAATGAAGTCCCAGACTTCAGGCGACAGATCTTGCCGGTTATGGGTGATATCCCAATCATCGAGCATAGAGCATAATGTTTCGACCGGACCATCAATAAAAGCTTGTTCTTCCTTACTGAGTTTGGCGGGTGGTAAATCAGTAAGAACCTGCCAGTTCGGTTGCCCGGAAAATAACTCAGCGTCCCACCAGGTATTACCGGCTTCTAGAGCTTCACGTTCCGTTTGAGACATTTTGGGTAATGCCTGCTGCATTTTTTTGAAAATGGGTTGAGAAAGATATTGTCTTCGCAGATTGAAATTATTCAGTGATATGAAGCCCAATAATATGATTATCCAAAACAAAAAATACAGGCCTGAAAAATCGCCAAGCAACAGGTATAGAACAAACAATCCTATAAATGTGTAGGTTGTCTGTAGCAAGGAAACCTGCCGGTAGGCAAGAACCAATCCAGTAATCAGTAATAAAATAAACCAGGCCATAAGATCACTCCTTCAATTAATTTCTCAGCGGTTTTCCCGTTTTCAGCATGTGTTCCAATCGAGCGACAGTACCGGGTTGTTTGACTAAATGTAAAAATGCTTCGAGCTCCAGATCAAGAATATCTTGTTCAGTCAGTGGCGTAGTGATATCGCAATCGCCCCCGCTCAAAACAAAAGCCAGTTGTTCTGAAACTTCCAGATCATAGTCGCTGATTTTCCCAATAGCATGAAAGGCTTTGGTTGCCATGGTTAATAATATTTTGGCAGTTTTACCTGGCAGCTTGTATTCAAAAGCTTCAGGTGGCGAATAATGGTTACAAAGAGATTGCGCTTTGGCTTTGGCATCGGTCAATAACCGATCCTTATTCATGCTGATGCCATCATCCTGATTCAAAAACAACAATCGCTTAGCTTCAAATGCAGATTGAGAAACCTTGGCCATGCCAATAGTTTCAAATGCCTTGGAAATGGGGGGGATTGGACCGCCAAAACGTTTGGGGTTTTGCATTTGTCGGCACAGATATTCCTTGCAGCCACCCCAGCCGGGTATCAAACCCACGCCTACTTCAACCAAACCGGTATAGAGTTCAGCATGTGTTTGTATGGCATCACAATGCAGCAATATTTCGCAGCCTCCGCCCAGAGCTAATCCAGATGGTGCTGCGACAACAGGGAAGGGCGCATATTTTAGTGCCTGGTAGGTCTGTTGCCCTTGCCGAATCAGATTAGTTACTGCTTGCCAGTTTTGTTCCTGCAAAGCCACCATCAATAATCCAAGATTGGCGCCAGCAGAAAAAATATCGGCTTCATTATGAATAATCAGCGCTGCAAATTCCTGTTTGACCTTATCGATACTCTGCTGGATTAATGCCATACTGTCCATGTCCAGAGTATTCATTTTGCTATGGAATTCAAGACAGGCAAGACCCTCACCAAGATCCCACAAACTAGCTGAGGAATTGTTTAAAATAGCTGAGGATTTAAGTTTTATGTCTGAAAGGGTAATTACTCCGGGTTTTTTAGGAACCGGCAGATAGTTTCCTGACAAATCAAGATAGAGTCTTTCGCCGTCACTGATCTTATAAATAGTTCCAGGTTTTTCCAAAAATTTCGGGATCGAAAAGCCATCTTTTTGGGCTTTTTCGATAAACCATTCTTTACCAATCTGGTCAAGCAGTTCAAAAGGCCCTTGTTGCCAGTTAAACCCCAAGCGTATGGCCTTGTCGATAGCAACTGGATCATCAGCAATTTCCGGAATCAGGCTGGCCGCATAAAGAATGGTTTTGGCCATTACCTGCCAGGCAAATTGGCCGGTTTTGTCATTAAATTCAAACAAGCCTTGAATGCCCTTTTTGTAGGCAGCTTTGACACTATCCAGTTTGACTTTGGTGCTGGGTGAATATTCGCCGCTGATAAGATCAATTGATTCCTTGATGCGTTGACCGTGTTGTTTGTTCAAACGATAAAATCCGCCTTTCCCTTTGCGGCCGGTATAACCATCCGCAATCATTTTTGTAAGCAGTGGCGGAATAGTATTGATTTGATGGAAAGCATCCTCTGGTGGTAATGCTTGTTCCATACTTTTCATGATATGCGGCATCAAATCCAGACCCACCAGATCCAGCAATCCGAAAATGCCAGTTTTAGGAATTCCAAAAGGAGCGCTGATGACTGCATCAGCTTCTTCAACCGTCAAGCCAAGCTTGATTGCTTCTAATAGACCACACTGAATCCAGTAAATACCAATTCGATTCGCAATGAATCCCGGGGTGTCTTTGCACTGAACGCAACCTTTGCCAAGTTTAACATCGACAAATTCACTGACTGTTTCCAACAGATCAGGCCTTATGGTTGAATCAGCAACAAGCTCGAGCAAACGCATATACCGAGGAGGATTGAAAAAATGGCTAATCAGGAATCGTTGCTTGAAACTGTCCGGCATTCCTTTGCTTAACAACTTCAGTGGCAGGGTTGAGGTATTAGAGGAGATAATAGTGTCCGGACCACAAACATCAATCAGTTTCCGGTACAAAGATTGTTTCAGTGTTGGATCTTCAATAATTGCCTCAATGACCCAGTCTACATCAGCTAACCAGTCCAGATTATCATCAATATTGCCTGGAGTAATTAGCCGGGCATTTTTCTTGTCCATCAAAGCCGGGGGCGAAGATTTGAGTAAATGTTTAATGGCGGTTTCTGCAATAATATTTCTATTGCTCGAATTTTCAGGAACGATATCCAGTAAATAAACGGGCGTACCGGTGTTGCTGAAATGAGCGGCAATACCGGCGCCCATAACTCCGGCGCCAATAACCGCGACTTTGTTAATACTCATGACACAGCCTCCAGAATCGTTGCGATACCTTGACCTCCACCAATACATTGAGTTGCCAAAGCATATTGCTTTTGTTCCCGCTTCAGCAAGCTGGCAGCTTTTCCTGTAATTCTGGCGCCGGTAGCGCCCAATGGATGTCCTAAAGCAATTGCACCGCCATCAAGATTCAATTTTTGCTCAGGAATAGGAAGATCTTTGAGGACCGCCAAAGATTGAGCAGAAAATGCCTCATTAAGTTCGACAATATTAATATCATCGAGTTTTAAACTGGCTCTTTGTAAAGCTTTTTGTGTGGCTTTTACGGGTCCGATTCCCATGATTTCCGGTTCACAAGCAGAAACGGCGATGGATTTGATTCGGGCCAGTTTTTCTAAACCATACTTGTCTGCATAGTTCTCGCTGCAAACGAGTACTGCGGCAGCGCCATCTGTTAATGGTGACGAAGTGCCTGCCGTTACACTGCCATCTGCTTTAAAGGCGGGTTTTAATTCACTCAATGATTGAAGATTACAATCTGCACGAATGCATTCATCCTGGGAAACTGTTTGCCCTTTTGGAGTTTTAATTGCGACAATTTCATCGGTGAAATGACCTTGCTGTTGGGCTTGCCAGGCTTTTTGATGGCTATTAACGGCAAATTGTTCTTGAGATTGCCGATCAATTTGATATTTAGCCGCCAGGTTTTCCGCTGTATCACCCATGCCGATATAGGCCTGGGGATACGATTGATATAAGTTCGGGTTGGGCATCATATTAAAACCGCCCATTGGTACTCGGGTCATGGACTCAAGACCTGCGCAAATAAATACTTCACCCGCATCCATTTGGATAGCGCCGGCGGCATTGTGAATGGCTTGCATGGAGGAACCACAGAAACGGTTGATAGTTGTTCCTGCAACTGAGATAGGCAGTTCAGCCAAATGGACGAGTAATCGTGCCAGGTTCAATCCCTGTTCGCCTTCAGGAAATGCACATCCGAGTATTAAATCTTCAATATCATTAACTTCTACCCCGGTTTGTTTTACTAAACCTTCAACAACTTGCGCAGCCAAGTCATCTGCTCTGACGGAAATTAACGAGCCTTTATTGGCTGGTGTTAAGGGTGATCTGCAATAACCCGCAATGACTACATTTTTCATGGTGCTACCCCTGTGTTGTTTGATAATCCTGCAATTCAATCAAATTGTCATTTTTTGACGAAGATAAACCTTCAGGCTCGAATGTCTGCATAGAAATCTGTTTTAAAAAGTGGTCGATAATGGCCCAGGTATCACCACTATTATCTTTTAGAATACCATGATGACTGGCATTAATGATTTTTAGATGTTTATGTTGGCTACCGATTTTCTTCATTATTGATGTTGCGCTGTCAACTGAAACAACTGGATCCTGGTCGGCGTAAATAATTAGAGCAGGTATTTTAACTTGAGGCAAAATATCATCCAGAGTATTGATTAAGCGCCTTAATTCAAAAAGACTCCGGATCGGAGTATTTCGATAATTAATATTCGGGTGTTCAGGATTATTGTCAATAAATGGTTTAACGCCTTCCAAAGATGAAACCCATCTCACCAATTTATTGGTACCATGAACGAGAGGCACTAACATAAAGCTTTTGTCGACGAATTTCACAGGGACTGCAACCGCAACCACAGCTATTATTTCTGGATGCTGCTCAGCTGCAAGTTTCAGGGATAGCGCTCCACCTGAAGAAAAACCGATCAAAACTATTTGTCTGCAATGATGTTTTAACACTTCAAAACATCGAGCCACTGATCCATACCAGTCTTCCCAGGATTGGTCGCGTAATGCATAAGGCGACGTGCCATGACCTTTCAATCTGGGAGCAATAACCACATAGCCTTGTTTGCAAAGAAATTCACCATAACTTCGTAACTCGGCAGGCCGTGCAAGTAAACCATGAACTAACAAAATGCCCATGCCATTGGCAGTTTCAGGTTTCAGAAAGAAGGGTTCTGCACTGGCATGGGCAGTTTCCTGCTGATTAATTTCTGCATAACGGGGATCGCTATAGATTTTCTGCTCCCACGCCAAGGCGCAAAGCTCGTCATCAAAAAATAGCTCAGACAATTCCTTTTCAGTAATATGGTTGTATTTGTCCAGCGCTTTTCTTAAAGTATCTGCGACTTCTTTTACGGGTTTGGCTTCATTATTGTAAACAGCAATCAGATTTTCCATTCGTATGACATCAAAATCATGATCTTTGAGTAACTTGGGTAGAAAATGATAAATATTTTCAGATTCTTCAATTAGTTCACTGGTTTTGGCAACACAAATAAAATGCTCAAATCTCTCACTGGTGCCCAGTACTAGTCCCTCATACTCGTCAGGATTCAAAAGGCTGCGATGAAGATTTACCTGCTTAATCTTTTGCAGATGTTTGACAGCAATGTATAGCGTGGTATAAAAATGCTGTTTTTCAATTTCAAACATGCCCTGGTCTATACACATCATGATTAAAGAGGAAGCCAGATGACTCAAATTGATGGTGACATTGGCGTAGATTTCTTTCATGTATTGGTCACGGGTGTCTGCTGCATTTTTCTTGAAATACAGCCCCATGATTCTTTGTTTGAAATTTTTGGGGTGACTGTGTAGGGTGAAAATGTCATCCAGAGAAAGGTTTTCCGAAGACAACGCCTCAAGCAAATAGCGATTCCACCAGTGCCAGACATGGTAAGGATCGACTGGTTTTCCCATTCTGATGTCCATATCAGTATCTTTGAACATAATATTGCCTTCAACAAGTAGTTCTTCAGTTTGTCTCAAACTTAAATTTTCATTGAATAACTGGATACCTTTTTGCAGAAAATTTTCTGAAGCCCGGATGGGATAAAAAGTAATATTTGCAGGTATAATCAGGGTCGGCTTAAGCGCTGCAGTTAACAGTTGGTCGAGATTATCCAGATTTAACTGATCTTTCCAGCTTGTTAGTAATTCGGTATTTTTTTTGCAATAGGCATTGCGAATTGATGTTTTAAAGGCTTCAATGCCTTGAGCGAGTACAGCTGCACCCGTGTGGTGTTTGCGCCTTAATCCGGTGACGCGTGAGAAAATATTGTATTCACCTTTGTCATCCAGAACCTGCCTGTCCTTAACCATGCCGCCTTCGGGGAAAATGATAACCTTGCGACCACGAAAGATCTGCGCGGCTAAAATGGGGAATAAACGTGGATGATCGTGAGGGAAAACGCCAACGTTCTGTAAATATTTACTTAATAGGGAGTCTTCTTTAAAGAATTCCCCGGAAGCGATAGCACAACAATATGCGCCGGTTTGTTCATAGATCAAAAATTGAGGAATAAAAGTTTCAAAGCGGGAGAAATGATTGAACAGAAAAATATCGCCTTGTTCGAGCTGGCTATCTGCATGAAGTTTCATATTCACGCTTAACATATTTTTAACAGATCGGAAGATATGGACTGATCTGTTATAAATTGTTGTATCTATGTCATACCAATCAATTTTATAAGGCTTTCCTTTCATGGCGATTTCCCCTTGTATTGGCGCCGCTAGAAATATGAGTCAATTTCATTATCCAAGTTCCTTTTATCTTTAGTCGTTCAAGTGTTAAACCCGAATCCGTGATGAATCAAGAGCTTGTCACCTGTGCCGTCGTGAAGCCACAGATTCAGGTTAAATACTATAGCTTGATCGTGGGTTTTAATTCAGTGGTGTTTTCTGGTATAGTCCAGTTCAATTATATTACGCTCGTCTGCGAGTTGGATAGATTTTTGATGGCTTTGTTGTGTTTTTACGGTTCTTTATTAACACCAAAGTTCATCGAAGTGTTAAATAAATCATTTTGACTTTCAATATTTAATTAATTTAATAAAATAAAGGTATAAGCAATGGCAAATAATTTACTTGATCGGCTTTTGGATATTACCGGTTTAAAACCAACAAATGTAAGTGGTTCGGCATCAGATGACGGATTAACCGGAGTTGCAAGATATTTGGCCAAACGGGCAGCAGCGGAAGCAGAAGAATTAGCTGCTGAGGATACTTTAAGCAGTGTTGAAAAATATTTAAGACGGAAAGCCGAAGCTGAACAAAGTCAGAATGCTGAAGAAGTAACAACAGCGACTGCTGCTCCTGAAGCGGCGGCTAAGCCTGTTAGCAGTGTTGAAAAATATCTTGCGAACAAAGGCAAAGGTACGACACCAAAACCGAAAGCTGCTGTTGCAAAACCCAAACCTGCTTCACGTGTTGAAAAATATCTTCAGGAAAAAGCAGAAGCACCGAAATCTACTAAGACAACAACCCCTTCAAAAACTGAAAGCAAACCTGCACCAGAGAAAAAGGTTGAAGCAAAGCCGGCACCTGCTGCTAAAAAACCAGCACCTGTTGCAGCAAAAAGTGAAAGAATTGATCTTTCCGTGAATGCTACACAATGTCAAGCAGGTACAGCAAGAGGAGGGCAGTGTAAGCGGACCAGAAATCTAGTAAAAATTCAAAGGACCATCAACAAGCAAAAATACACATTTCTGGTTTGCAGCCAGCATCATAATGATTCATTCAAACCTTATAAAGGTTTAATTGATTAATCTTTTTAATCCCTGGATATCAAAATCCGCAGCGTTAACTCAATCGTTGCGGATTTTGAATTTATATGTGAATACACCACTGGCTTTTAGTCGGTGGTTTCGGGTCGCGTCTGAAATCCGGTCATTTCGCCTAAAGATGATTACAGCACGCTAAAATCATCGTCAGGTCATTTCGCTTCTGATTCTTTATACATCTTTTCAGACTTCGTCTGTCATATTTCCAATATTTCCACTTGAAGAAACCCAATAGCCTCTCGCCCAAAGATGCTACGCCACCCCTAATCAATATCTTTTCCTAAAAACCATAAAATCCACATAAAAACGAAAATTGAATATGAAGGGTATGAAGGATTAAAAAAATACCTTTTTCATGCGCTTCATGGTGAAAATATTCGGAAGTAAAACCCTCATTTGCTGTAATTTTGGTATGATAATGTTCGAGTATCAGCCCGGAAATTTCATCGAAATTTCCGCATCACGCGCTCACAATTCATCAAAAAACAAATTCTGAATATCGCTTATGTCGACAGATTTCTTTCTCTACGATACTGAACAATTACATACCCTGGCTACTGCTGAAACTGTCATGCAAGGGTTGGCTTATTTTACTGAAAACCGGGTGTTTGCGATGGATGTGCAAGACCGGCAATTGACTGCCCAGGTGGAAGGTTCCAAAAAAGATCAGCCTTATTGGATAGAGCTATATCCTAATAATGAAAATCAGCTGGAGGCTTATTGTGACTGCGAATCGGAAGAAAAGATTTGTAAACACGCTATCGCTACCTTATACAGCTATGCTGATTATTGCATCAACAAGGAGCAGGAAAATCTGGGCGGGGCGGTCGACGAAGCAATCAAGGAGCGGGTTAAAAAAGGTCGCAATGAAGTCAATGTGAAATTAATCAGCGGTAATCTGGCTTTTGGTGTCTGGTTGGCCAGGTCTATAATTTCAGCAACTTATCGAAAGATGGCCTACCATGTCCACATCCGGTCTTTGGATGAACGCAAGAATTATTGTACCTGCCCGGATCTAGCTACCAATCGTTTGGGCACTTGCAAACATATCGAAGCAGTTTTGCATTACGCAAAAAAGCAGCCCGATTATAAAAAACTGTCGGCATTGGGTTCGCCGGTTTCTTTTGTATATCTGGCCTGGCAATCTGCAACTGAACCAGTCATTCGGTTCCATAAAACTGCGAAAATTGATGCTGAGCTGGCTGAGCAACTGAGCGAATTTTTCGATAAAAACAATTGTTTTAAAGGCCGTTTGCCCGAAGACTTTAATTATTTTTCAGCAAAATTTAATGACCGTGAAGATTTGTTGATTGGCGATGATGCGGTACTGCATGTTCGACAATGTGCGGAGGATGCTGCGCAACAACTCAGAGCAGAACAAATTACAAAACAGATTATTCAGGCAAATGGAGTTTTGCCGGGCATTAAAGCCCGGTTATTTCCATATCAAACCGAAGGCGTTGCTTTTCTTGCTTCCCGAGGGCGCGCGTTGCTCGCGGATGATATGGGCCTGGGTAAAACCTTGCAAGCGATCACCGCAGCAACCTGGCTTGCCGACCATGCCGGGGTAAAAAAAGTGCTGGTGGTTTGCCCGGCTTCTTTAAAACATCAATGGGCCAGGGAAATTGAAAAATTTACCTCGCAGCCAGTACAAATTATCCAGGGCGTGGTGGAGAACAGAATGGTGCAATATCGTGCTGACGCTTTGTTTTATATCGTCAATTATGAACTGGTGATGAGAGACTTGACAGTGATTAGTGAAACTCTAAAGCCAGATTTACTGATTCTGGATGAAGCGCAACGCATTAAAAACTGGCGTACCAAAATTGCCTCCACTATTAAGTTGATCCCTTCGCGATATGTTTTTGTTTTGACTGGCACCCCGCTGGAAAACCGGATTGAAGATTTATACAGTTTGCTGCAGGTCGTCGATGCCCGTATTTTAGGGCCGTTATGGCGGTGTTTACTGGATTTTCATGTGACCGATGAGCGAGGTAAAGTCATCGGTTATCGAAATCTGTCCGAGTTACGTCGGCGTATTAGTCCAGTGATGTTAAGACGCAATCGCAGTTTGGTCAGGGATCAGCTGCCGGATAGAACGGAAGTACGGCTCGATATTCCGATGACAGCCGTACAGCAAGATATTCATAATTCGGCTATGGCAACGGCTGGGCAATTAGCACAGATAGTAAAACGCAGGCCATTAACGCCGAGTGAATCCAATAAACTGATGGCGGCCTTGCAGCAAGCACGGATGGCTTGTAATGCGGCTGGCTTGGTCGATAAGGAAACAGTGGGATCGCCCAAGCTGGATGAATTATCACGGTTGTTAGAAGAACTTTGTCTGCAAAGTAATCGTAAAGTGGTGGTTTTTTCGCAATGGGCGATGATGACTGAAATGGTTGAATCACTGGTGCGCTCGTTGGGTTTGGGCAGCGTGAGATTGCATGGCGGGATACCCACATCCAAACGGGGCGAGTTAATGGATAAATTTCAAAATGACGATGCCATACAAGTTTTTATTTCAACCGATGCCGGCGGTGTCGGACTAAACCTGCAATCTGCTTCGGCCTTGATTAATCTGGAAATGCCGTGGAATCCAGCAGTGCTGGATCAACGCATTGCACGGATACACCGGCTGGGACAAAAACAGAATGTCCAGATTTTTCTGTTGCTGGCGGAGGACTCTTATGAACAGCAAGTTGCGAGCCTGGTAAAAGGCAAACGCGATCTGCTTGACAATGTGATTAGTCCTGATGCGAGTGAAGATGTGGTCGGCGTATCCAAAAAAATGTTGCAAAGCATTATTGATGATCTGGCCGGCAACGAGCAAGATACTGCTCCGACTGAGAAAACTGAAAAAAAACCAGAAAAAACCGTGGTTCTGGCTATTGCCGGGAACACTGCTGAAACCCGAGAAACAGAACAAGGCCAGGAAGATAATCAGCAAGTTCAGTCGTTAATCTTGAAAATTCAACAGACATTTGGCCTTCGTATTGAGCGGATTTTGGCCTCTGGCGGTGGTCTGCTGGTGGTGGTCAATATTACCGAGCCGAATGATGACACTATTGCCCAGAAATTGTCAGAACCCGATTTACCGGTAGTGGTCATCGCTGCTAGTACCCTGAGTAATTTACAACGACTGGGCGCAGCTTCACCAGTTTCTGAAACCAAAACCATTTTTGAAGCCGGAGAGAGTTCACCGAATGCTGTCAATCCATTGCTGAAAATAGCATTGGATAAATTGAGATCAGCGGAGCTATTGATTGGACAAGACTGTTATGCCGGGGTAATGGAAATATTGGCAACGACAGTTTTAGCGATTGCAGCGGTAGCGAGTGGTAAGGAACAAATTCCTGCACAGGAAAACGCCACCGTCTGGTTGTACAGCGAGGTTTTACCGCAACAGTTAATGACGGCAGAGCAGATTAATATAATTGTCAGAGTGCTTGCTTTGAGTCAAAATCTTGATGTTCCAGAAGCTTTGGTGGAACAAGCCCTGGCGGAAACGCAGGGTTTGGTTTCACAAGTTGAAGCAAACACTGTAGGAGGGACTTCAGCTCCGGTTTTTCGATCATAAACCATTTCGCAACTAATGATTAGAACTGACTCCTATCCATTAGACTATCCAATCGATAGAGTCCATTTCTAAACACAGTTTTTTTGATCCACATTCGTCGCAATGGACAATCTTTTTTGTAAAGTGAATAATTTTTGTTTGTAGAGACATTTTTTGCGGCTTTTGGCTGTCCTTATGAAATCCGTTCTTGTTTTTAATATCAACTTGGCCCAAACAGTTAAGGCATGGCCATGCCTTCTCCGCGGGGATCGCTGGCGGCTGAAAATTGTTTGGTTTTTTTGTTATATTGTACGGCTTGCATGTTGCCGTATTGATAACTTTTTTGTTTGAAATGATGGCCTAATTCAGCCAACATTTTGATTTCATGTTCTGTCAGGCCATTTTTTTCATACAGAATTTGGTCTGGAATATATTGGTGGTGAAATCGTTTCACTTGAACCCAGGATTCGGGTCCATTGCCTTTTGCATAATCCAGTATTGCCAGTAATACCATGGAAATTATACGACTGCCGCCGGGTGTACCCAAGACTGCAATACGCTGATTATCTTCTAAAAAAGTTGGCGTCATACTGGATAACATGCGTTTGCCTGGTTCGATTGAGTTAGCCATGCCACCCACCAAACCATAGCCATTCATGTCACCGGGTTGACTGACAAAATCGTCCATTTCGTCGTTTAGCAAAACGCCGGTGCCAGCGGCAACCAAACCGGAGCCGAATGGGAAATTAATGCTTAATGTTGCAGCAACACGGTTGCCATGCTGGTCGATAATTGAAAAATGTGTCGTATCGCTGCCTTTGGTTTCATTTTCTTGCCAGCCAGTCAGGTAGTGGCTCGGCAGCGCTTTATCCAGGCGTATTGTGGATCTTAAACCAGCGGCATAATTGAGGTCCAGTAATTGTTGTATAGGGATGTCGACAAAATCAGGATCACCAAGATATCGCGCCCGGTCGTGATAGGCGCGGCGCATAGCTTCGACAATAAGATGCTTACGCGTAATGTTATCCTGCTTTTCTAAATTGTAAGCTGAAAGAATATTTAATGCTTCCAGAAGCACGATTCCGCCCGACGAAGGAGGTGAGGCGCTGGTTATTTTAATATTTCGATATCTCCCGATAATAGGAGCGCGTTCTTTTACCTGATAAGCTTTAAGGTCATGTTTGCTCCAGCCCCCCCCCTCATTAAGCACGGCTTGTACTAACAAATCTGCAATTTTTCCTTCATAAAAGCCATTTTTTCCATATTTGGCGAGTGCTTCCAACGTGTTGGCCAAATCAGTTTGAACAAGAATAGATTCCAGTTTCGGGATTGCTCCGTTATCAAGAAAAATTTGACTGGCTGCAGCCGAATTTTTTAATGCTTTGTGCCTGAATGCCAGCATGCGAAGATGACGTTCGCCAATGGGAAAGCCCTGTTTTGCATAATAAATAGCGGGTTGCAGGCTGACAGCCAAAGGTAATTGGCCATATTTTTCAGCAATATGAACCAAAGCAGCTGGTAAGCCCGGTATGCCAGCTGATAATGCACCTGTTTTGGATAATGTTTTGTTGACTTTTCCGCTGCTATCCAGATACATATTCCGGTGCGCTGCAAAAGGCGCTCGTTCCCGACCGTCGACCATAATGTCAAGACTGTCTTGTTCCCGGTGCAGCAGCCAGAAACCGCCGCCACCCAGCCCTGAACCGGCTGGTTCAACAACAGCCAACGCTGCGCTGATTGCGACAGCGGCATCAAAAGCATTGCCGCCTTGATTTAGAATCTGTTCCCCAGCCTTGGTTGCCAAAGGATGTGCCGTAGCAATCGCAAATTGATTTTGGCTGGCAAAAATTTGATTTTGCCAGCAGAAAAGGATTAGGAAAAAAAAGCAGGATGTTCTTTTTTTAAGCATATTTCTGAACAGTTCATGATTGTGAATGCAAGATTATACGCTTTTGGATACTATATGAAGGTATTGATGGTTTTATTAATAATCATGACTTGTTTGAACAAAGCAATTGGTAGCAGTGATTCGAATGAGTCAGTAAAGCAGAAATTTGGCTAATGCTGATCGCAGGTTATTCAAGTTATTTCATGCGCGTTCGTTAACAAAAGTCGGCTAAAAATATCAGCCGCAAATGATTGCCGGCGATTGTTGATGTATCTTAAAAAAATATAATCAGGAGGGCAAAAATCTGTGACATCAAAAAACACATACCGGTTAGGGTTCATAGGCATTGGGTTGATGGGTAAGCCAATGACTTTACGACTGCTTGAGGCAGGTTTTGAGGTGAATGTTTGGAATCGAACCCCAGAAAAATTAATAGAAGTTTCAGCTGCGGGCGCTATTACCCAGCTTACCATTCAGACATTGGTTGAACAATCAGACGTTATCCTGCTTTGTTTGGCGGATACGGCTGTCGTTGAATCAATAGTAATGACTCATATCATCAAAGCGGGTGTAAAAAATAAATTATTAATTGATTTATCCAGTATTGACCCTGTTGTCACCCAAAAATTGGCTAAGCGACTTTTTGAAGAGTGTCAAATGGACTGGGTTGATGCGCCGGTTTCAGGTGGCGTAAAGGGAGCGGAACAGGGTAATTTGGCGATTATGGCTGGTGGTAATAGCAACGCAATTGACATCGCCCGCATTGTTTTAAAACCCTTGTACCAACAACTAACGCAAATGGGGGGTGTGGGTAGTGGTCAGGTCACAAAAATCTGTAACCAGATGATTGTCAGTTGTAATGTTTTGGTGATTGCTGAAATGATGGCATTAGCAAAACAAACGGGCGTTAATGCAGAAAAAATTCCTGAAGCTTTAGCAGGTGGTTTTGCAGATTCCAAACCATTACAAATTGTTGCGCCGGAAATGGCGAGTGACACATTTGAACCCGTTAAATGGCGAGTAAAAACCCTGTTGAAAGATTTGAATATGGCTGTAGATTTATCGTCAAGGGAAGATGCTGCCATCCCTATGAGCAGTTTGGCTGCTCAATTAATGCAGTTGCATGGTAATCAAGGATTCATGGAACAAGATCCCTCAACACTAATCAAGCTCTACAAAAAACAATCATGAGATTTTCTGCCAACCTGAGTATGTTGTTTACAGAAAGACCCTTGATAGAACGGTTTAAGGCCGCAAAAGATTGTGGATTTGATGCAGTGGAAATTCAATTTCCTTATGAATTGCCCGCAGAAACAATTTCCGAACAACTCAATAACCATGAATTAAGATTGGTTTTATTCAATGTTGATGCTGATGATTTACTACAAGGTGGGGAAGGATTGGCGTCCGCCCCTGAAAAAAACCAACAGTTTGTTGATGCAGTCAATCAAGCTGCAGAATATGCAGAAATTTTACAACCCGAATTTATAAATATCTTGCCGGGCTGCTGCTTTGATGAATTACGTATTGAAACTTATCGGAAAATTTTGATTGAAAATTTGAAAATAGCTGTTAATCGTTTTTCTTTGCTCGGAATCACTACAGTTTTTGAAGCAATCAATACTTTGGATATGCCAGGATTTTTGATTCACTCCAGTCAGCAAATGTTACAGATTATGAAAGAGGTGAATCATCCAAAACTGTTAATGCAATACGATATTTATCACATGAGCAGAATGGCTGAGGATATTCAAGGTTTTATTAGAAATCATGCAAGAGAAATAGGGCATATTCAATTTGCAGACAATCCAGGGCGAGGTCAACCAGGTACTGGGAAATTGAACTTCCCGGAAATTTTTCAGACCATCAAGCAATCAGAATACCAAGGTTGGGTAGGCGCAGAATATAAACCTGTTGGATTAACTGAGGCAAGTTTGTTATGGTTGAGTTCTGTACACGACAAAAATTCTTAAAAACTGGTTCAGGACAAAATTGATAAGCTATTGAAAAAACACTTTATAGCATATTAAAGTGTACTAGAGAGTGATAGGGACGTATTTACGTGTGTCTTGCAGTTTCAATAATTTACCTCTTCTTCGTTTTTTTGTCATGTACAAAGATGGGTGTATCAGTTAGCTTCATTTTTCTTTTCTAAAAACCAAGTCAGGGAGATTCAAAATGAGATTAAGAAACATATTATTTATACTCTTTATTGTCAGTAACCAATTAAATGCAGCAACGACGAATCTTGATGTTGCTGAAGAATTTATACTGTTTAGTAGTAGCATTCCACTTTTTTATCCAAAAGGGAGTGGGGGGATTGAAATACGACCAGAAAATATTTTTTTTTCAGATTTAAAAGAGAATGTAAATGGTAGAGTCGACGCAATTATAGATTTACAGTTTGATGATCAAATATATCGCTATCAAGAACAAAATTTGTTTTATAACTATGTAGCAGATCTTGAAAATGATAATGCGAGCTATGGTCTAACAAAGTCTGGAATAATGACTTCTAGTCCATCTTCCTCAATTAATGTTGTCCGTGATGGTACGGAACTTTTGGAATTGAATAAAGAGACAGGCATTTTTTCTCCAACGGGAATATATGTTTTAAACTTACTTGAGACGACATGCTTAGCTGTTTGTGATGATCCTTATCCAGAGCTTACTGCTTTAAATCAAGTGCCTTTGCCAGGAGCTGCTTTCTTGTTTCTTTCATCTTTTGTTGGCTTAGGCTGGTTGAAAAGGTTTAGGGACTAGGCGGCTGTCGGATTAAGAAAGATTCTATTGAGGCAATAAATCATGTGTGGAACACGAATCGAAAACCTAAAACTTCTTAAAGTTGTTGATGGCGATACCATCAAGGTTGAACTGAATAATGAAAGCGAATCATTACGTCTGTTAGCTCTGGATACTGAGGAAAGTAACCGGGGCAGCAGTAAACCGGTTACCAATGCTGGAAAACTGGCGAGCCAGTGGGCCAAGCGGTTTTTCGATTGTGATGAGGATGGTTTCCCCCGCTCTGATGTGCGGGTGACAATCGAGTTTGATACCCAGGATTCTGTAGAGGACAGTTTGAAACGACATCGAGGTAATTAGTCACCCCTGAAAAACAACCTATCCAAATGATTAATAAAGAATTATCTATAAAAAAGCAAGGAACAAAACACCCAGAAATAGTATAATAGACC
>Ga0256839_1001996_pt1 | contig 23669 bp, 16 predicted proteins | sample 354166metaG_FD_185968 | JGI IMG/M metagenome (GOLD analysis project Ga0256839, IMG submission 185968) | Hydrothermal vent microbial communities from Mid Atlantic Ridge, Atlantic Ocean - 354-166 | ecosystem: Environmental > Aquatic > Marine > Hydrothermal vents | place: Atlantic Ocean: Mid... | reverse complement strand
GCAACATCACCTCCAGCGGCATCGCCGGGCGAGGGCCCTTGCGGCCATCTGCGGGCAATGCGGTGCGATCGGAGCCGGCAGGCGCGAGCGCGGCGCCACCGCCTCCACCTCGGCCGGAAGCTTCTCGTGCCGCGTCACCTTCTCCTTCTGGGCATGGGCGCGCGAGGGAAATGTCTTCCTCCCGGGCACCGGCAGGATCCGGCGGCGGTCGGGAAGAACCTCTCAGATCAACCACAGATGCCGAACTCCTTCACACGGTCCTTTCATATCCTTCCCTTTCGGCACGAAGTTTCCTCGCAGGAGCCATGTTTCGGCCCCCGCAAGGGCATCATCGGATGGCAGCATCGCGGGTGTGGGAACATTGGCGTGGGGGCGTTCCGGGAACGGGACGGCGCTGCGGCGGGAAGGCACTGCCGGTTCCGGCCCCGACCCCCATGGAGGGAAGCATGTTTGCCGACGATCGGAAAGAGTGCAGGCGGAAAGAGCGCGGGGATCGCGGGTGCGCCTCCGGCGACGGGCACCGGCCGCGCGCAAACCAGGACGCGGCCCAGGACGCGGCGCGGCCCGCGCAGCCGGAGCGGAAGGCGGACGGGAGCTCCGATGCGAACCCGCCGAGCCGCGAGCGGGCCGCGCGATCGCGGTTCCGCTATTCGGACTGGGCCAGCATCTGAGCCCCCATCCGAGCCCCTCCCCTCCGAACCCTGGCCCCGACCGCCCCGAGCGCCCCGAGCGCGCCGGCCGTGCACGGCACGCTACTGTGCCGTCCAGCCCCCGTCGATGCTGATCGTGGTGCCGGTGATCTGCCCCGCGGCCGGCGAACACAGGAAGACGGCAGCGGCACCGATCTGCCCGACCTCCGCAAAGCGGCGCGAGGGCTGGCGCGCCAGCATCACCTCCCGGATCACGGTCTCGCGATCCATCCCATGCGCCTGCATCTGTTCGGGGATCTGCGCTTCGACCAGCGGGCTCAACACATAGCCCGGGCAGATCGCATTGCAGGTGATCTCCTCTTCGGCGGTTTCCAGGGCCACCGTCTTTGTCAGCCCCACGAGGCCGTGCTTTGCCGCGACATAGGCCGACTTGAAGGGCGAAGCCCGCAGCCCGTGGGCCGAAGCCACGTTGATGATCCGCCCCCAGCCCCTCTGGCGCATGAACGGCAGGGCGGCGGCACAGGTGTGAAAGGCCGCGCTCAGATTGACCGCGAGGATCCGGTTCCAGGAGTCATCCGGGAAGCGCTCGATCGGCGCCACATGCTGAATACCGGCATTGTTCACCAGTATGTCGCAGCCCCCGCTCTTGGCGATCAGGGCGCGGCAGTCGGCCCCGTTCGCCATGTCCGCCTGCAGATAGCGCGCGGAAACGCCGAATTCGGCGGCGATCCCGGCGGCCAGCTCGCGATCGGCCGCGGCATTGGTGTAGGAATTGAGCACGACATCGGCCCCCGCACGGGCCAGCTCGCGGGCGATCCCCAACCCGATTCCCGATGTCGATCCGGTTATGACCGCCAGCTTCCCGCTCAGAGACATCCCTTCAGATCCCATCCGATTCCGCCGGATCCTCCTGCTCCGGGTTCCTCCTGCTCCGGGCACCGCATCGGATGCAGCGCGACGACAGGGTATTCCCGGCCCCGAGATCTTGACAACATTGCGTTTTGGACAGTCCGGGCCTCCCGCCGGAGGGGCAGGCCGAGGTACAAAAGCACGAAAACGCCGCACGAAGCGGGCGTCCGGTCGGACAAAACCAGCAGACGAAACCAGCAGACAAAAAAACGCCCGCACGAGGCGGGCGTCCAGTTGTTGAGGCAGGTTTCATACAGGCAAGAAACCTATCGAGCAGTGCCCTCCTTATACGATACCGATCCGCCCGGGCCAAGCCAAAAGTTTGAAATGCCTGCCAAAGCCGCCCCGATGCGGGACGCATGGAGCACCCTCCCGCGCGCGCTCCGAAAAAGGGCGGGGGCACCCGGCCGGAGCCGGTCCGGCAATTTCCCGGACACGCTCGGCAGATATGGTGGTTCTGTCGCGCCCGCTACCCGATCTTGTAGCCGCCCCGACGAGCCGGACAAAGGCGCAATCGCTCCTGCCGGCTTGCCGGAGCGCCCCGCCCCCGCATGCGCCCGCCTGTCTGCCGGGCGGTGCCGGGCGCGCTGATTCTGCCCGCGCGCACCAAAATCGGGCCGGCGGCGAATCGGAGCCCCCGAATCGGGGCGCGGCGCGCTCCGACCCCGAGGCGGAGCCGCTTGATCCCGCCCCCCGCCGGTTCTATCCACGGAGCATGAGCCGCAGCGCCGCGCCCTCGGGGAACTTCTCCGCATCCGCCCCCTGCCCGCCGGACTTCAACCTGGCGGCCCATGTGCTCGCCCCGGCACTGGAACACCCGGACAAGCCGGCGCTGGAGCTTGTCGGGGCGGCACGCCCGCTGATGCTCGACTTCGGCACGCTGCGCGGGGAGGTTCGCCGCTGCGCTGCCCGGCTGCGGGCGGCCGGGCTTTCCCCCGGCGCGCGGTTGCTGATGCGGATGGACAATTGCATCCAGTTCCCGATCGTCTTTCTCGGCGCGGTCTGGGCCGGGATCCTGCCGGTTCCCACATCGGCGCAGCTGACCGTCCCCGAAATCACCGCGATGACGGAGGAGCTGAAGCCGCAGGCGATGGTCCTGTCCCGGGGGGTCGCCCGCCCCGAACAGCAGATCGGAACCGTGCTGAGCCCCGCGCAGGCGACTTCCGGCCCCGCCCCCGAAAGCGGCGCCCTGCCCCCGCACCCCGGCGCACCGGAGCGCCCGGCCTACGTGATCTTCACCTCGGGCACTTCCGGGCGGGCCCGCGGGGTCGTCCATGCCCATCGCGCGGTCTGGGCCCGCCGGATGATGTGGCGCGACTGGTACGACCTGCGCCCCGACGACAGGCTGCTGCATGCCGGCGCCTTCAACTGGACCTTCACCCTGGGCACCGGGCTGCTCGACCCCTGGGCGGCGGGAGCGACAGCGCTGATCCCCGCCCCCGGCACCGATGCGGCGGAACTCGGCCCGCTCCTGGCCCGCCACCGGGCAAGCCTGTTTGCCGCCGCGCCGGGCGTCTTCCGCCGGATGCTGCGGGCCGGGCTGCCTCCGCTGCCGCGGCTGCGCCATGCGCTTTCGGCCGGCGAGAAACTGCCGGAGACCATCGCCCGCCGCTGGCGGGAAGCCACGCAGACCGACATCCACGAAGCCTATGGCATGAGCGAATGTTCCACCTTCGTTTCCTCCTGCCCGCGCCGCCCCGCCCCGCCGGGAACCGTAGGTTATCCGCAGGACGGGCGCCGGGTCGCGGTCCTGCGCGACGGCCGCCCCGTCGGCCCCGGCATTGCCGGGACGATCGCCGTGGCGAGCGACGATCCGGGGCTCATGCTGCATTATCTGGATGCCCCGGAAGAGGCACCGGCACGCAGCGGTCGGGAATGGTTCGAGACCGGCGACAGCGGCCGGTTCGACGAAACCGGCGCGCTGTGCGTGCTCGGGCGCAACGACGACATGCTCAACGCCGGCGGTTTCCGGGTATCGCCGGTGGAGGTGGAAAACGCCCTGAGCGATTTCCCCGGGCTCACCGCCTGTGCCGCGGTCGAGGTCCGGGTGCGGCCCGATACCGGCCTGATCGCCCTGTGCTACACCTCCGAACACCCCCTGGAGGAGGCCGCGCTGCGGGCGCATGCCGAAGCCCGGCTGGCGCGCTACAAGCAGCCGCGCCTCTACCGCCGGCTCGAGTCGCTGCCCCTGTCGGCCAACGGGAAGATCGACCGCCGCCGCCTGCGCGGGCTGGAGTGGAGCCTTTCGACACCTCCCTCCCCCGCCGCTCCGCCGCTGCGGAACCGGGGCCGGGAAAGCGGAAAGGCGGCGGGGAAGAACGGAAGCCGGTGCCGGAAAGAACCGTGAGGCCGCAACCGGCCGCCAGGGAGCGCCGGGCGCGGGCTCCGGAGGCCTGCCGCCCTTCCCCCGGCAGCCGGACGGGGCGCTGGCAGGGCGCCATGTGCGGGCAGAAAACCCGCTGGAAACCCGCTCTCCCGCCTCATAACCTGCCCGCCGGAGGTTCCGATGATCAAGCTCGACATTCTGTCCGACCCGATCTGTCCCTGGTGCTTCATCGGCAAGGCCCGGCTCGACCGGGCGCTGGAAGCCTGCCCCGCTCCCCCCTTCGAGATCGAATGGCACCCCTTCCGCCTGAACCCGGACATGCCTCCCGGCGGAATGGACAGGCGCATCTACCTGGAGCGGAAGTTCGGCAGCCGCCAGGCGGCGGCGAAGGCCTATGCGGAAATCGACCGGGCAGCGCGGGAAAGCGGAATCGAGATCGACTTCGCGGCGATCCGGCGCACCCCGGACACGCTGGACGCACACCGCCTGATCCACTGGGCCGGCATCGAGCGCTGCCAGGGGGCGGTCGTGGACCTGCTGTTTCGCGCCTATTTCCTGGAAGGGCGTGACATAGGCGAGAAAGAGGTGCTCGAAGACATCGCCGCCCGGGCCGGGATGGCGCCGGAGCCGATCGGCAGGCTGCTTGCCGGAGATGCCGACCGGCAGGAGATACTCGAACGCGAGAAACGGGCCCGCGCAATGGGGGTGAGGGCGGTGCCCACCTTCATCGTCGGCGGCCGCTCGGTGGTGCCCGGTGCCCGGGAAACCGCCTTCTGGGAAGAGGTGATCGGCGAGCTGCGGTCGGCACAGGCGCGAAACGGATGATGCTGCGTCCGCGCCCGAAACGCCGGCTTCCGGTCGGGGAGTTCATCGCCATGATGGCGATGATGGCCGCAATGGTGGCCTTTTCCATAGACGCGATGCTGCCTGCCCTGCCCGAGATCGCCGCCGAGCTCGCGCCGGAGGCGCCCAACCGGGCCCAGCTGGTGGTGGGCGCCTTCATGCTCGGGCTCGGGGTCGGTTCGCTCTTCAGCGGGCCGCTGTCGGACGCCTGGGGGCGGCGGACGGTGGTGATCGGCGGGATCGGGCTGTTCATCCTGGGGGCGCTGCTGGCCCTTGTCGCTCCCTCGATGGAGCTGCTGCTGCTGGCACGCGCGCTGCAGGGGCTGGGAGTGGCCGGACCGAGGATCGCCCCCATCGCCATGGTGCGCGACCTCTATGCCGGGCGGCACATGGCGCGGATCACCTCCTTCATTACCACGGTCTTCATGCTGGTGCCGGCGCTGGCCCCCTCGCTGGGGGCGCTGATCATCCATTTCGGCGGCTGGCGAGCGATCTTCCCGGCCTTCGTGGCCTTTGCCGCCCTGGCCGGAACCTGGATGCTGCTGCGCCAGGGGGAGACCCTGGCAGCGCAGGAGCGGCGCCCCTTTCGCGCGGCCGGGCTGCGCGAGGGATTCGTCGAAGTCATCGCCAATCCGCTGGTGCGGGTCTCGCTGCTCCTGCTGTCGCTGGAATTCGGCGCGCTGGTGGCGCTGCTGTCCTCGACCCAGCAGGTCTATGCGGATTCCTTCGGACGCGGCGGGAGCTTTCCGCTCTGGTTCGCCGCCAGCGCGCTGATCGCCGCCGGCGGGACGGTACTGAACGCGACCCTGGTGATGCAGCTGGGAATGCGGCGACTGGTGCTGTGGTCCTTCGGTGCCCAGGGGGCGCTGTCGCTGCTTGCCGGGGGGCTGTTCCTCACCGGCATGGCGGAAGGGGGGGCAGGATTCGCGATCTGGTTCGCCTGGTCCTCGGCCTTCCTGTTCGGGGTCGGGCTGATCATGGGCAACCTGACCGCGCTGGCGCTGCAGGCGCTCGGCCATGTGGCGGGGATGGCCGCCTCGGTGGTCTCGGCACTCTCGACGATCGCCGGAGCGCTCCTTGCAGTGCCGGTGGGGCTGGCCTTCGACGGCACGCCGCTGCCGCTGATCGGCGGGGTGGCGCTGCTTGCAGGCCCGGGCTGGGTGCTGAGCGCGCGGGCGCTGGCCCCGGCGGGTCGGAACGGCGGCGCCTGAACCGCGCAGCGCGGGTCGGAGCCGCGGGCGCAGGCACGCGGCGCCGAAGACGCGGCGCCGAAGACGGGGGGCCGAAGACGGGGGGGCCGAAGACGGGGAAAGATCGCGAAACCCCGCGCTGGGGCGCCCCGCCTCCTGCCGCGCCAGGCAGGCTCAGCCCCGGGCCTGCCGGGCCAGGTCGCGGGCGATCGCGAAGGCGCCGTTGACCCTGGCGCGCGCCTCGCGCCAGTCGCGCCGCACCACCAGCCTGTTGTCACGCACCTTCGCCAGCCCCTTCTGGGCGTGGATGAAATCGACCAGCCCCGCCGGGTTGGCGAACCTGTCCTCGTGGAAGCGGATCGTCGCCCCCCTGGGCCCGGCGTCCAGGCGCGCGATGCCGGCCCTCTTGCACGCTTCCTTGATGCGCACCACCGCCAGCAGGGTGTTGACCTCCTTCGGCAGCTTGCCGAAGCGGTCGATCATCTCGGCGGCGAAGCCTTCGAGCTCCACCTTGCCGCGCAGCCCCGACAGCCGGCGGTAGAGCCCCAGCCGCACGTCGAGATCGGGGACGTAGCTTTCCGGGATCAGCACCGGCACCCCGAGGTTGATCTGCGGCGCCCACTGCTCGTCGGCCTCCGACAGCCCCTCCAGCTCGCCGGCCCTGATCCTGGCGATCGTTTCCTCCAGCATCGACTGATAGAGCGCATGGCCCACCTCGCGGATCTGGCCCGACTGCTCCTCGCCCAGCAGGTTGCCGGCGCCGCGGATGTCGAGATCCTGGCTGGCCAGGGTGAAGCCCGCCCCCAGCATGTCGAGGCTGCCCAGCACCTTCAGCCGCTTCTCCGCCGCCGGGGTCAGCGGCGCGCGCGGCTTCGTGGTGAGATAGGCGTAGGCGCGGGTCCGGGAGCGGCCCACCCGGCCGCGGATCTGGTAGAGCTGGGCCAGCCCGAACATGTCGGCGCGGTGCACGATCATGGTGTTGGCCGCGGGAATGTCGAGCCCCGATTCGATGATCGTGGTGGCCAGCAGCACATCGTATCTGCCATCGTAGAAGGCGTTCATCCGCGTATCCAGCTCGCCGGCGGCCATCTGGCCGTGGGCCACCACGAAGCTGATCTCGGGCACCTGCTCGCGCAGGAACTGCTCGATCTCGGCCAGGTCCGAAATTCGCGGCACCACGTAGAAGCTCTGCCCGCCGCGGTAATGTTCGCGCAGCAGCGCCTCGCGGATGGTCACCGCGTCGAACTCCGACACGTAGGTGCGGATCGAGAGGCGGTCCACCGGCGGGGTGGCGATCACCGAAAGATCCCGCACCCCGCTCAGCGACATCTGCAGCGTGCGCGGGATCGGCGTGGCGGTGAGCGTGAGCACATGGATGTCCGAGCGCAGCTGCTTGAGCCGCTCCTTGTGGGCGACGCCGAAATGCTGCTCCTCGTCGATCACCAGCAATCCGAGATTGCGAAACCGGACTCCCCGCGCCAGCAGCGCATGGGTGCCGATCACGATGTCCACCGTGCCCTCGGCCAGCCCCGCGCGGGTGCGCGCGGCCTCCCCGGCGGAGACGAAGCGCGACAGATGGCGCACGTTTACCGGAAAGCCGCGGAAGCGTTCGGAGAAACTCCGGTAATGCTGGCGCGCCAGCAGGGTGGTGGGCGCGATCACCGCCACCTGGTGGCCGCTCATGGCGGCGACGAAGGCCGCGCGCATGGCCACTTCCGTCTTGCCGAAGCCCACGTCGCCGCAGATCAGCCGGTCCATCGGCCGGCCGGAGGCCATGTCGGCAAGCACCTCCTCGATCGCCTTCAGCTGATCGTCGGTTTCCTGCCAGGGGAAGCGGGCGCAGAAGGCCTCCCACATGTCCCGGGGCGGCTCGAGGATGGGGGCGCTGCGCAGCGCCCGCTCGGCGGCCACCCGGATCAGCCGCTCGGCGATCTTGCGGATGCGCTCCTTCAGCCGCGCCTTGCGGGCCTGCCAGGCGCTGCCGCCCAGCTTGTCGAGCAGCCCTTCCTCGTGGCCGAAACGGCTGAGCAGTTCGATGTTCTCCACCGGCAGGTAGAGCCGGTCGCCGCCGGCATATTCCAGCACCAGGCATTCATGCGGCGCGCCGGCCGCGGTGATGACCTCGAGCCCCCGGTAGCGGCCGATCCCGTGCTCCACATGCACCACCAGCTCGCCGGGGCTGAGCGCCTCGGCCTCGGTCAGGAACTCCTCCGCCCGGCGGCGCCTCCTGGCCGGGCGGACCAGCCGCGCGCCCAGCACGTCCTGCTCCGAGATCACGCAGAGCCCGCGCCCCTCGAAGCCCCGCTCCAGCGCCCAGACAGCCAGGAATACCCCGCCCCGGCCCTCGGGCACGTCGCGGAAATCGGCGATCCGGGCGGTGTCCTTCAGCCCCTGCTCGTGCAGCAGCCCTTCGAGGCGCTCGCGCGCGCCGGACGACCAGCTGGCGATCACCACCTGCCCGTCGCGCCGCCGCTGCACCACATGGTCGCGCAGGGCGGCGAACAGGCCGCCGTCCTCGGCCTGGCGCTCGGGGGCGAAATCGCGCCCGATCCGCCCGCCCGCATCGGCCACCCCCGGCCCCGGAGGGCGCGGCAATGCCGCAAACCGCAGCACCCGGCGCCCGGCCAGCGCCGCCTGCCAGGCGGCATCGTCCAGGTAGAGCAGCCCCGGCGGGCAGGGCTTGTAAACCGTCTCCCGGGGGTTGCCGGCCTCCATCGCCCGGCGGCGGTTTCCGTACTGGGCGGCGATCGCCTCCCAGCGCTCCTGCCGGGCGGCGGGGATCTGCTCGTCCAGCATCACCGGGGCTTCCGGCAGGTAGTCGAACAGGGTTTCGAGCCGCTCGTGGAAGAAGGGCAGCCAGTGCTCCATCCCCTGATGCTTGCGCCCGGCGCTGACAGCCTCGTACAGCGGGTCGTCGGAACCGGCGGCGCCGAACTCGGCCCGGTAGCTCCGGCGGAACCGGGTGATCGCCGCCTCGTCGAGGATCACCTCCGAGACCGGCGCCAGTTCGAGCCCCTGCAGCCTCTCGGTGGTGCGCTGGGACGCCGGGTCGAAGCGGCGCGCGCCCTCCAGAACGTCGCCGAACAGATCGAGCCGCACCGGCGCGGCGTGGCCGGGGGGGTAGATGTCGATGATGCCGCCGCGCACGGCATAGTCTCCCGGTTCGCCCACCGTGGAGACGCGGGAAAAGCCCATGCGGGCGAGAAAGCCGTGCAGCGCCTGCTCGTCGAGGCGCTCCCCGACCCGGGCAACGAAGGAGGCCTCGCGCAACAACCGGCGCGCCGGCACCCTCTGCAGCGCCGCGTTCAGCGTGCTCAGCAGCACGAAGCGCCCCGCCACGCCCCGGGCCAGCCCGGCCAGGGTGGCCATGCGCTCCGCCGTGACCGCGGCCTGCGGCGAAACCCGGTCGTAAGGCAGGCAGTCCCAGGCGGGAAACCGCAGGACCGGCAGCTCGGGCGCGAAGAAGGCCAGCGCGGCGCGCATCGCCTCCAGGCGCCTGTCGTCGCGCGCCAGGTGGATGACGGGCCCGCCCGCCCGCTCCAGCTCGTCCAGCAGCAGCCGGGCATCGAAGCCTTCCGGCGCGCCGCCGATGGTGATCCGGGCCGTGCCGTTCATCTCTCTCCGCTCTGCCTGCCTGTCCGTCCTGCCCCTGCCGGGCGGCGCGCCCACGGCAGGGGCCGCATCTTCCGCCCGGGCTCCTGCCCCGCCGCCGCCCCTGCGCCCGTTGATCAGAACCCGCGCCCCAGCGGGCCGAGCGCGAGATTCTGATACATGCCCCACATCGCGGTGACGAAAACCGACACCATGCCGATCGCCTGAACAAGCATCCGGTGGCGGCCCAGCCGGCGGCGCAGCACCTCGCCCCGGATCCGCTCGGTCCCGATCCGGCGCGCCGTGTTCATGCTGAGCCCGCCCACCACCGCCATCGGCAAGGCGAAGAAGAACAGCGCCTGGGCGAATTCCACCCCGTACCAGAAGCCGAGCACCGCCAATGCGCTGACGAAGGCCGAAACCGATGCCAGCAGCCAGGCCCCCGCAACCTCGCCGATATGGAGCAGCCGGTTCACGTTGATCCGCACCATGTCCTCCAGGTCGCGTTCGGCCTGCCCGCCCCTGCGCCGGGCCCGCTGCACCATGTCGTAGGGCACCCCGATCACCCAGTGGCTGGCGGTGGACCACAGGACGGCCAGCGCGATCCAGTACCACAGATTGGAAAACGACCGCATGTCGATGACTTCGAAGACCACGTCGTACCAGTCCAATGTGTCCACCCTGCCGAGTTCCGCATATCCCTGACGTGGCCGCCGGAGCGCGAACCCTTGAGAAGAGGGGCGATCCGTGCCAATCGGGTTGATAGTGACAGTAAGGAAAGCTTTCAATGGCAAACAGCTTCGCCCCCTACCCCGCCGCCCGCGCCCGCCGGCTGCGCCGCACCCCGGCGCTGCGCGCGCTGGTGCGTGAAACCGGGCTGGAACCTGCCAGCCTGATCTGGCCGCTCTTCGTGCGGGAAGGACGCGATGCCGCCACCCCGGTCGCCTCGATGCCCGGGGTGTCACGGCTGACGATCGACCGCGTGGTGCGGGCCGGGCGCGAGGCCGCCGATCTGGGCATTTCCGCACTCTGCCTGTTTCCCTACATCGAGCCCGAACTGAAGACCGAAGACTGCGCCGCCGCCTGGGACCCGGACAACCTCGTGAACCGGACGATCCGGGCGCTCAAGGCCGAGGTGCCGGAGATCGCGGTGATGACCGACGTGGCGCTCGATCCCTACAACATCAGCGGCCATGACGGCTTCGTGGTGGAGGGCGAGATCGTCAACGACGAAACCGTTGCCGCACTGGTGAAGATGGCGCTGGCCCAGGCCGAGGCCGGTGCCGACATCATCGGCCCCTCCGACATGATGGACGGGCGGATCGGCGCGATCCGTGCCGCCCTGGAGGCCGCCGGCCACCACCATGTGTCCATCATGTCCTACGCGGCGAAATACGCCTCGGCCTTCTACGGCCCGTTCCGCGACGCGGTGGGTGCCAGGGGCGCGCTGAAGGGAGACAAGAACACCTACCAGATGGATCCGGCCAATTCCGACGAAGCGCTGCGCCAGGTCGGGCGCGACCTGTCCGAGGGCGCCGACATGGTGATGATCAAGCCGGGAATGCCCTATCTCGACATCTGCCGCCGGGTAAAGGAGGCCTTCGGCGCCCCCACCTTCGCCTATCAGGTCTCGGGCGAATACGCGATGCTGGCGGCGGCGGCGCAAAACGGCTGGCTTGACGGCGACAGGGCCATCCTCGAAAGCCTGCTGGCCTTCAGGCGCGCCGGCTGCGACGGCATCCTGACCTATTTCGCCCCGAAGGTGGCGCGCATGCTGCGCGGCTGAAGGGCATGCCTGCCTGTCGGCTCCTCCCGACTGATGACATCTCCGGGCGGCCGGCCTATACTCGGCCCCGTGCTGTCCGTGAAGCGGCCGCAGGGCCGGCACCGAGGCAGCGGCGCCGGCAAGGCAGCGGCAAGGCAGCGGCAAGGCGGCGGAGGCAGCGCGGCGGAGGCAACAGGGACAACGGCAGGCAGACAGGGCCGCCAGGCAGGGCGCCCCGGAGGCGACCGGCAGAACAGGGGCGACCGGCAGACCAGAGCAGACACAACCGGCAGACAAGGATACCCGATGAAGCAGATCACCCGGCGATTCGTCCTGGCGGCCGCGAGCATGGCCGTCCTTTCCGGCTGCGCCAACGGCCTGGGCGGCAACGGCGCGGCAACCATCGATGCGCGGGTCGATGCCGCACTTGACTACCTCCATTCCGCCTACCCGGGCACCCGCGCCCTTGCCGACAAGGCCGCCGGCATGCTGGTGATGCCGCTGGTCACCCGTGTCGGGTTCGGCCTCGGAGGGGCCTACGGGCGCGGCGCGCTGCGCATCGGCGGGGTCAGCGTGGACTACTACGCCACCGCCAAGGCCAGCTTCGGGCTCCAGGCCGGCGCCCAGCAATACGCCCATGTGCTGTTCTTCATGACCGAGGAGGCCCTGGCCGATTTCCGCAGGTCGCCGGGCTGGGCCGTGGGCGCGGACATCCGCTATGTGCTGAAGAACGAGGGCGAAACCATCGCCGTCGATACCACGACCACCCTCGCCCCGGTGATCGCGGTGGTCTTCGGCCAGGCCGGGCTGATCGCCGGAGCCACCATCGAGGGCACCAAATACACGCGCATCATTCCCTGAGGCCCCGCCACGGGAAGACGATGCGCGCCTGCGCGCCCACCGCTCGCGGCAAGGAGGCCGCCGAGGCGGAATGTCTCTGGCCATTTCCGCCCCTTGCGCTATAGGGGCGAGCGATGCCCTCGAAAGGCACGCACCCCAAAAGGCACGCACATGGACCTGCGCAACATCGCGATCATCGCTCACGTGGACCACGGCAAGACGACGCTGGTGGACGAACTTCTCAGACAGTCCGGAGCCTTTCGCGAAAACCAGGCGGTGGCCGAACGCGCGATGGACAGCAATGACCTGGAACGCGAACGCGGCATCACCATCCTTGCCAAGGCCACCAGCGTCGACTGGAAGGGCACGCGCATCAATATCGTGGATACCCCCGGCCATGCCGATTTCGGCGGCGAGGTGGAACGCATCCTCTCCATGGTCGATGGCGTGGTGCTGCTGGTGGATGCGGCCGAAGGACCGATGCCGCAGACGAAATTCGTCACCTCCAAGGCGCTGGCGCTGGGCTTGCGCCCGATCGTGGTGCTGAACAAGGTGGACAGGCCCGACGCCGAACCCGACCGGGCGCTCGACGAGGTATTCGACCTGTTCGCGGCGCTCGATGCCGACGACGAGCAGCTCGATTTCCCCCATCTCTACGCCTCGGGGCGCGCCGGCTGGGCCGATGCCGAGCTTGACGGGCCGCGCAGGGATCTGTCGGCGCTGTTCAACCTGGTGCTCACCCACGTGCCGGCACCGCGCCAGATCGCCCGCCAGGACGAACCCTTCCGCATGCTGGCCACGACGCTCGGAACCGATCCCTACCTGGGCCGCATCCTGACCGGCCGGGTGGAATCGGGGCGGCTGAAGGCGGGCGCCACGGTGCAGGCGCTTTCGCGGCTGGGCGAGCAGGTCGAACGGTTCCGCGTCTCCCGGATCCAGGCCTTCCGCGGCCTTGCCATGCAGGAGATCGACGAGGCGGCGGCCGGTGACATCGTGACGCTTTCGGGGATGAGCAAGGCGACCGTCTCCGACACCATCTGCGCCCTCGAGATCGAAGAGCCCCTGCCCGCCCAGCCGATCGACCCGCCGACGATTTCGGTGACCTTCGGCATCAACGACAGCCCGCTGGCCGGGCGCGAAGGCAGGAAGGTGCAGTCGCGACTGATCCGCGAGCGCCTGATGAAGGAAGCCGAAAGCAACGTCGCGATCAGGGTCAGCGACACACCCGGCGGCGAGGCCTTCGAGGTCGCGGGCCGGGGCGAGCTGCAGATGGGCGTGCTGATCGAGAACATGCGCCGCGAAGGCTTCGAACTGTCGATCTCGCGCCCGCAGGTGGTGCTGCGCGAGGAGGACGGGCAGAAGCTGGAACCGATCGAGGAAGTCACCATCGACGTGGACGACGACCACGCCGGCGCGGTGATCGAAAAGCTCACCGGCCCGCGCCGGGGCGAACTGGTCGAGATGCGCCCCTCCGGCGCCGGCAAGACCCGGATCGTGGCGCTGGTCCCCGCGCGCGGTCTGATCGGCTATCACGGCGAATTCCTGACCGATACCCGCGGCACCGGGGTGCTCAACCGGGTCTTCCACGGCTGGGCGCCCTGGAAAGGCCCGATCCCCGGCCGCCGCGCCGGTGCGTTGATCTCGATGGAAAGCGGCCAGGCAGTGGCCTATGCGCTGTGGAACCTCGAAGAGCGCGGGCGGCTGTTCATCGGCCCGCAGGAACAGGTCTATCAGGGCATGATCATCGGTGAGCACGCGCGCGAGAACGATCTGGAGGTGAACCCGCTCAAGGGCAAGAAGCTGACCAACATCCGCGCCGCCGGCTCGGACGAGGCGGTGCGCCTGACCCCGCCGGTGCGCCTCAGCCTGGAGCAGGCCATCGCCTGGATCGACGATGACGAGCTGGTGGAGGTGACGCCCGGGGCGATCCGCCTGCGCAAGCGCCACCTCGACCCGCATGAACGCAAGAGAGCCGCGAAAACCGCCTCCTGAGCGCATATGCGAAACGCTTGTTCAGGCCGGAACAAGCGGAATGCCGATGGTCGGCAACCGCCGATCGGTTCATCTCGGCGCCATCCCGGGCGTCTGCCCGAGGAGTGCCGCAGATCCTGCCCCCGGCCCCGCCCCGGGCAGGACGAACCGAAACGACATGCAACGATTGGTGAATGCAGATGAAGCAGATGAACATGAAGCCGAATGCCGGCAGAACCCTCCTTGCCGGTGCCGCCTTCCTTCTGGTCGGCCTCGGCACCGCCCTGGCCGACGGCGCCCCTTCCGGGCCGATGGTGACCGACCCGATCACCGGCAAGCAGGTGGCCCTGATGGCCATCGACATCGCCTCGCTGAGCCCCGATCAGATCGACATGCTGATCGACCAGCTTCCGGGCATGACCCCCGAACGCCTGAAGGAGATGTTCGAAAGGGCCCGCGAACACGGCACCCGGATGGAAAGAATGGAACAGACGGGCCGACCGGGCATGGGCGGAACGGATGACACCCCCCGCGACAAGGCCCGCCCCGCAATGGGCGACAGCGCAAAGAAGGACCATCGCGGGCCCGGCGCCGACCGGCAGCGCGCAAGCGGCTCTTCCCGTTCCGGGGGCATGAGCGGAAGCATGGGAGGCGGCATGGGCGGCGGGCGCAACTGATCCGCCTTGCATGGCCTCCCGACCCGGCTAGAGTGGTGCCGCGTGCCCTGCGCGCGGCACCGCTGACGGCAAGCGGTCGGAGTTTGGAAATGGCTGTTTCTGTCAGGATCCCGATTCGCATCTTGGCGCTGGCGCTGGCGCTGGCGCTGGCGCCGCCGGGCGCCCGTGCCCAGGAGCACCCGGAGCAGATGCAGCTACCGGAGCAGTTGCAGATACCGGAAGATGCAGGCGGCGTCGTCCTCCGACCCGTGCTCGGGCGGCTGGCCGCAGAAGGTTTCGCAATCATGCGCATCAGGCGCACCTGGCTCGGGCGCATCCTGATCCTGTCCAGCGACGGCAGCAGGATGCGCGAAACCGTACTCAACCGGCACAGCGGCGCGGTTCTGCGCGACCGCTTCTTCCCGATACGCGAAACGGCCCCCCGCGCGAACGGGCAGGGCCCGGAAGAGCCCGGCATGGGCGGCGGGTCCGGCGGCATGGGCAACCGCAGCACAGGCGGGAAAGACCGCACCGGCGGCGGCATGGGCAATGGTGGCATGGGCGGCGGCATGGGCAATGGCGGCATGGGCGGCGGCATGGGCAATGGCGGCTGAACCGATGCCTGGCACCGCCGGCCTCCCCCGGCCCGGGGGGCACTGAAATGCTGCGACATCCCTCCTTCGTCTGGGTGCTGGCCGTCATCCAGTCGGTTTCCGGATTCTATTTCCTGTGGGAGATCCTGGCTTCCCTGTTCGGGCTGCCGGAACTGCCGCTGGAGTGGCAGTGGCGGGAGATGATCGAGATCGCCGCCGTGCTCGGCCTGGTGCTCGGGGCCGGGCTCGGCGTCATGCTGGCGCTGAGCGCGCGCCGCGAGATCGCCCGCGCCGCCTCTTCGCGGCGCCTGCTGGCCGGCCAGTTTACCGAAGAGGTTCGGAAACGGTTCAGGGAGATGGGTCTCAGCCCCGCGGAAACCGAAGTGGCGTGGTTCCTCCTCAAGGGGATGTCGCTGAGCGAGATCGCCGCGCTGCGCGGCACCCGCGAAGGCACCGTGCGCGCCCAGAGCACTGCGCTCTACCGCAAGGCCGGCGTCAGTGGCAAGGCGCAATTCGTCTCGCTGATCCTGGAAGACCTGCTGCTGTAGGGCCTGTTCCCGTCTGCCTTGCGCCCGTTCAGTCGCTGGTTTCCAGGATCATCAGGTCGCGCTCGCTGGCCCCCCGGGCGAAACTCAGCGCCTCCTGGTAGCGGGGCGAGTTGTAGCAGGCCAGCGCATCCTCCATGGAGGGGAAGCGCGCCACCACGTTGCGCGGCCGCTCGTTGCCCTCCAGCTGCACGTAGCGCCCGCCGCGGGCCAGGAACACCCCGCCATGCTCGGCGATCGCCTCGGTGGCGATGGCGGCGTATTTCATGTAGCGTTCCTCGTCCGTCACCTTCACATGCGCGATCCACAATGCGCCCATTTCCTCATCCTCCCAGAAGTTTTTCCACCGCGGCAATGGCGGCCTCGGCGCGCGAGGGATCCCTGCCGCCGCCCTGTGCCATGTCGGGGCGCCCGCCGCCCCCCCTGCCGCCGAGTTCGGCCACCGCCGCGCGCACCATGTCCACGGCAGAGATCCGGGCCGCGAGGTCTTCGGTGACGCCGGCGGCCACCGCCGCCTTGCCGCCGGCATCGGCCACCAGCAGCACCGCGCCGGAGCCAAGCCGGGCCTTGTGTTCGTCGATCAGCGCCGGCAGATCCTTGCCGGACACGCCCTTCAGAACCCGGGCGACGAATTGCGTTCCGTTTATCCGCCTGCCCTCGACCGGCCGCCCGGAGCCGGCGCCGCCCAGCGCCAGCTCGCGGCGCAGCTTTCCGACTTCGCCCTCCAGCGCCCGGCGCTCGGCCAGCAGCGCGCGCACCCGTTCCGGCGCCTCCGCCGGCGGCACCCGCAGCACCCCGGCCAGCTCGGCCAAGCGCGCCGCCTCGGCCTGCATGTGCTCCAGCGCCGCCTGGCCGGTCAGCGCCTCGATCCGCCGCACTCCGGCGCTGGAGGCGCTGTCGCCAAGGATCACGAAACAGCCGATGTCGCCGGTGCGCCGCACATGGGTGCCCCCGCACAGCTCGATCGACCAGGTCTGCCCGTCCAGCCCCTTGCCGGTGGACGCGCGCCCCATGGAGACCACCCGCACCTCGTCGCCGTATTTCTCGCCGAACAGCGCCTGGGCGCCGATGGCGCGGGCCTCGTCGGGGGTCATGATCCGGGTTTCCACCGGCGTGTTCTGGCGGATGTGGAAGTTGACCGTCTCGACCACCTTTCGCAGCTCGTCGCGGTCGAGCGCCTTGTTGTGCGAGAAGTCGAAGCGCAGCCGCCTGTCGTCGTTGAGCGAACCGCGCTGAGCCACATGTTCGCCCAGTACCTGGCGCAGCGCCTCGTTCAGCAGATGCGTGGCCGAGTGATTGGCGCGGATCAGGCTCCGCCTTTCGTGGTCCACCTCGAGCACGGCCGCCTGGCCTGTCGCCACTTCGCCAGACACCACTTCGCCGTGGTGGATGAAAACCCCGGCCACCTGCCGGGTGTCGGTGATCCGCACATCGGCGGTTTCGGTTCCGAGCCTGCCGGTATCGCCGACCTGGCCGCCGGCCTCGGCATAGAACGGGGTCTGGTTCAGAACCACCTGGACGCTCTCGCCCGCTGCGGCGGTTTCGATTTCCCTGCCCTCGCGCACGAGCGCCAGGATCCGCCCCTCCGCCCTTTCATCCTCGTAGCCGATGAAATCGGTCGCCCCGTGCCGTTGCGCCAGATCCAGCCAGATCGCCGCATCGGCGGTTTCGCCCGAACCGATCCAGGCGGCACGCGCCCGCGCCTTTTGTTCGGCCATCGCCGCCTCGAAGCCGGCCACGTCCACCCCGCGGCCGCGCTCGCGCAGGGCATCCTGGGTCAGGTCCAGCGGAAATCCGTAGGTGTCATACAGCCTGAACGCCGCCTCGCCGGGCAGGGCTGCACCCTCGGGCAGTTTTGCCAGCTCCTCCTCCAGCAACCGCAACCCGCGCTCCAGCGTGCCCTTGAAGCGGGTTTCTTCCAGCTTCAGGGTTTCCTCGATCATCACCTGCGCCCGGCCCAGTTCGGGATAGGCCCGGCCCATCTGCGCCACCAGCGCCGGGACGAGACGGTGCATGACCGGATCCTTAGCCCCCAGCAGGTGCGCATGGCGCATGGCGCGGCGCATGATCCGACGCAGCACGTAGCCGCGGCCTTCGTTCGACGGCAGCACCCCTTCGGCAATCAGGAAGGAGGTCGAACGCAGATGGTCGGCGATCACCCGGTGGTGCACCGCGCCGGGCCCGTCCGGGTCGGTGTTCGTGACATGGGCGCTGGCCTCGATCAGGGCGCGCATCAGGTCGGTGGCGAACAGGTCGTGCCTGCCCTGCAGCACGGTGCCGATCCGCTCCAGCCCCATGCCGGTGTCGATCGACTGCATCTCCAGTTCACGCAGCGTGCCGTCTTCCAGCTGCTCGTTCTGCATGAACACCAGGTTCCAGATCTCCACGAAACGGTCGCCGTCCTCGTCGGGGCTGCCCGGCGGGCCGCCGGCGACATCCGGGCCGTGGTCGAAGAAGATCTCGGTGCAGGGGCCGCAGGGGCCGGTGGGCCCCATGCGCCAGAAATTGTCGTCGGTGGCGATGCGGATGATGCGCTCGTCCGGCAGGCCGGCGGCCTTCTTCCAGATCGCCGCCGCCTCGTCGTCGGTGTGATAGACCGTGACCAGCAGCCGGTCCGGGTCCAGCCCGAATTCGCGCGTCAGCAGTTCCCAGGCATAGGGGATGGCCGCCTCCTTGAAATAGTCGCCGAAGGAGAAGTTGCCCAGCATTTCGAAGAACGTCAGGTGGCGGGCGGTATAGCCGACGTTATCCAGGTCGTTGTGCTTGCCGCCGGCGCGCACGCATTTCTGCGAGGTGGTGGCGCGCAGGTAGTCGCGCCTTTCGGCCCCGGTGAACAGGTTCTTGAACTGGACCATGCCGGAGTTGGTGAACATCAGCGTCGGGTCGTTTCGCGGCACCAGCGGCGAGCTTTCGACGACCCTGTGGTCGTTCTTTTCGAAATAGCCCAGGAAAGTGGAGCGGATGTCGTTCAGGCTGGCCATCGGTGGGTATGCTTCCCTGCGGTGTGAGACGGTCGTTTCCGTTTAACCGCACGTCGGGAGACTGTCCACAACGGGCAGGAGCATGGCGCAACTCCGGGCACTTCCGGCCGCCGCGCGGCATGGGCCGAAGGGCGCGCGCGGGATGCCGGGGGCCCGTTTCCGGAGGCTCTCCGAGACTTTCCGGGGGCTTTCCGAGGCTTGCCGGGTGACTCTCCGGATGGCACCGCCCCGCCTCTGCCTCCCGGAGGAAACGGGAGCGCCCCTTTCCGCCCCGCGCACGCCTGCTCAGCCCTGCCCGGCCCTCTTCAGGCGCGCGGCCCGCAGGCGGGCGAAATCCTCTCCCGCATGGTAGGAGGAGCGCGTCAGCGGCGTGGCCGAGACCATCAGGAACCCCTTGCCGAGGGCGGCCTTCTCGTAGGCGCGAAACTCCTCCGGGGTGACGAAACGCGCCACCGCGTGGTGCTTGGGGGTGGGTTGCAGATACTGGCCTATGGTCAGGAAATCCACATCCGCCGCGCGCATGTCGTCCATCACCTGCATCACCGCCTGCCGGTCCTCGCCCAGCCCCACCATGATCCCCGATTTGGTGAACATGGTCGGGTCGATCTCCTTGACGCGCTGCAGCAGGCGCAAGCTGTGGAAATAGCGCGCACCGGGGCGCACCGAAGGGTAGAGCCCCGGCACGGTTTCGAGATTGTGGTTGAAGACGTCGGGCCGGGCCGCGACCACCACCTCCAGCGCCGAAGGGGCGCATTTGAGGAAATCGGGGGTGAGGATCTCGATCGTGGTGGCCGGGGCACGGTGGCGGATGGCGCGGATGGTGCGGGCGAAATGCTCCGCCCCGCCGTCCTCCAGATCGTCGCGATCGACGCTGGTGATGACCACGTGCTTCAGCCCCAGCTTCGCCACCGCATCTGCCACCCGGCCCGGCTCGAACGGATCGAGCGCATCCGGCCGGCCGGTGGCGATGTTGCAGAAGGTGCAGCCGCGGGTGCAGATCTCTCCCATGATCATCATGGTGGCATGGCGCTGGCTCCAGCATTCGCCGACATTGGGGCAGGCGGCCTCTTCGCAGACGGTGGACAGCCCCCCCTTGCGCAGGATGTCGCGGGTTTCGCGATAGCCCGCGCCGCTGGGCGCCTTGACGCGGATCCAGGCGGGCTTCTTCGGCTGGGGGTTGTCGGGCCGGTGCGCCTTTTCCGGGTGGCGCTGGCGGGGGGGGTCGGGATCTTGCAAGTGCCGCTCCTTTCGGGCTGTGCCTGCCCGACTGATACGCGCTGGACCGGGCAAAGGCAAATCGGGGCGGCACCTCCCGCCGTCCCTGTCCGCGCGTGAGTGACGGCTGTTGGCGCTGGTGGTGGCCGGGGTTGCCCTGCCCGTCCCTGTCCGCGCGTGGGTGACGGCCCTGCGCGTGCGCGGGAACTGCGAGGGCTGGCGGGGGCTGGTGGGCGGAGGGCCGCCAGCCGCGGACGGTGGGCCGGGGCAGCCTTCCGGAAGCGACGGGCCGGCCCGGCAGCCGCCGAGGAAGGCCCCGGCCAGCGCGCCCGCGCGCCCCGGCCGCCGGGGCCGCGCCGCTAGCGCAGGCGGGCCGCAGTCAGGATCCGCCCCGGCCCCCTTTCCTGGATGATCACCACGACCGGAAGCTCCCCCGACACCGGCGCGCTCAGTTCCAGCGTGCCGGCACCGTCCCACTCGGCCAGCCGGCGCCACTCGGTCACGATATTGGTGTATTCGATGGTGCGCCCGGCGTTCTCTCCGCGGGTGATCCGGCTGACCTGTGACGGGATGTAGCGCACCAGCTGCACCACCAGCTCCCGCTTCTTCCCGGCGCCTTCGCCCCGTGTCCCCGCAACGGCCCGCGCCTTCACCTGCAGCCTGTCGGCCCGGCGCGCGATCTGCAGCGTCACCTCCTCTGGCTGCGCACGCACCGCCTCGATCCGGTCGATGACTTCCATCGGCCTGTGGCCGACCACATGCCCCTGCCCGCCGATGATCATCTGCGGCGTGTAGACCGCCCGCCGCCCGGAATGGCGCGCATAGGCACGCTGGCGCGCCGAATGGGCCGGGCTGCCGAATTCGTCCTTCCAGCCGATATAGTCCCAGTAGTCCACATGCAGCGCCAGCGCGATGATTCCCGGGCGCGCGTCCAGCTTCTTCAGCAGCGCATCCGCCGGCGGGCAGGAAGAGCAGCCCTGCGAGGTATAGAGCTCGACCACGACCGGCCTTTTCGCCGCCGCCTCCTGCCCCTGCGCCGGCAGGAGCGCACCGAACAGGACTGCCATCGCCGCCAGGAAATGTCGCATCGACTCCGCACCTCGGAAAATCCGCCTTGTCGGCTGTCTAACCCGACTCCGGGCAAACTGCCAATCAAGCATTGGCGAGGGGCTGGAACGGGGACGCGAAACACGGAGGTTCGGGCTTGGAAAACTCTGCATACTTTAGTATACACAAACTGGCGTCTTGCGCCGCGACCGCCGATGCGGCAAGAGCGCCCCGACGCAGTTGACCGAAGCAGTTGACCGAAACCCGGAGAGGAAGCCGCCATGCCGATCACCGTTGGACAGGACACCGCCCGAACCCGCAGAACGCTTGTCGCGGGCGGGCGTTCCTTCGCCTTCTACTCGATCCCTGCCGCCGAGTCCGCCGGGCTCGGAGACTTCTCGCGCCTGCCGGCGGCCTTGCGCGTGGTGCTCGAAAACATGCTGCGCTTCGAGGACGGCAAGACGGTGACGCTGGACGACATCCGCGCCTTTGCCGACTGGGCCGAAAAGGGCGGGCGCAACCCGCGCGAGATCGCCTATCGCCCGGCCCGCGTGCTGATGCAGGACTTCACCGGCGTGCCGGCGGTGGTGGACCTGGCGGCGATGCGCGACGGGATCAAGGCGCTGGGCGGCGACGCCCAGAAGATCAACCCGCTCAACCCGGTCGATCTGGTGATCGACCACTCGGTGATGATCGACGAATTCGGCAACCCGCGCGCCTTCCGGATGAACGTCGAGCGCGAATACGAGCGCAACATCGAGCGCTACACCTTCCTCAAATGGGGCCAGAACGCCTTTGACAACTTCCGCGTGGTGCCGCCGGGCACCGGCATCTGCCACCAGGTGAACCTGGAATACCTGGCCCGCGCCGTGTGGACCGACACCGACCAGAACGGCGAGACCGTCGCCTACCCCGACACGCTGGTGGGCACCGACAGCCACACCACGATGATCAACGGGCTGGGCGTGCTGGGCTGGGGCGTCGGCGGGATCGAGGCCGAGGCCGCCATGCTCGGCCAGCCGATTTCCATGCTGATCCCCGAGGTGGTCGGCTTCAGGCTCACCGGCGAGATGGTCGAGGGCACCACCGCCACCGATCTCGTGCTCAAGGTTGTCGAGATGCTGCGCGAGAAGGGCGTGGTCGGCAAGTTCGTCGAATTCTACGGCGACGGGCTGGACCGGCTGCCGCTGGCCGACCGGGCCACCATCGCCAACATGGCCCCCGAATACGGCGCCACCTGCGGCTTTTTCCCGATCGACGGCGAAACCCTGCGCTACCTGCGCGTTTCGGGCCGCGACGAGGACCGCATCGCGCTGGTCGAGGCCTACGCGAAGGAAAACGGGTTGTGGCGCGGCGACGACTACGCGCCGGTCTATACCGACACGCTGGAGCTGGACATGGGCACGGTGGTGCCGGCGATCTCCGGCCCCAGGCGGCCGCAGGATTTCGTGGCGCTCGACAAGGCCGCCGACAGTTTCTTCGAGGTGGTCTCGGAATACCGCGGCGAAAACGGCGGCGCGGAGTCGGAAAAGATGCCGGCCGAAGGCCCCGCCGCCGACCCGCTGATCGACCCGCGCCGCAGCGTGAAGGTCGAGGGCGAGGACTACGAACTGCGCGACGGCGCGGTGGTCATCGCCTCGATCACCTCCTGCACCAACACCTCGAACCCCTATGTGATGATCGGCGCCGGTCTGGTGGCGAAAAAGGCCCATGAGCTTGGCCTCAGGCCGAAACCCTGGGTGAAAACCTCGCTCGCGCCCGGCTCGCAGGTGGTCAGCGAATACCTTGAGGCCGCCGGCCTGCAAGACCACCTGGACGCCATCGGCTTCAACCTGGTGGGCTACGGCTGCACCACCTGCATCGGCAACTCGGGGCCGCTGCAGAAGGAAATCTCGGACGCGATCCACAAGGCCGATCTGGTGGCCGCATCGGTTTTGTCGGGCAACCGCAACTTCGAGGGGCGCATCAGCCCCGACGTGCGCGCCAACTATCTCGCCAGCCCGCCGCTGGTGGTGGCCTATGCGCTGGCCGGCGACATGAACATCGACCTGACGCGCGATCCGCTGGGCACCGACAAGAACGGCAACAAGGTCTATCTGAAGGACATCTGGCCCACCACGCAGGAAATCGCCGAACTGGTGGAGCGCACGGTGACGCGCGAGGCCTTTCAGGCCAAATATGCCGACGTGTTCAAGGGCGACGAGCGCTGGCAGGCGGTGGAAACCACCGACAGCGAGGTCTACGACTGGCCGCCCGCCAGCACCTATATCCGGAACCCGCCCTATTTCCGGGGCATGTCGCCCGAGCCGGGGCGCATCGAAAACGTCGAAGGCGCGCGCATCCTCGCGCTGCTCGGCGACATGGTGACGACCGACCACATCAGCCCCGCCGGCGCCATCCCCAAGGACAGCCCGGCCGGGCGCTACCTGATCGAACGCCAGGTGCCGCCGCACCAGTTCAACAGCTACGGCTCGCGGCGCGGCAACCACGAGGTGATGATGCGCGGCACTTTCGCCAACATCCGCATCCGCAACGAGATGCTGGAAG
>Ga0256839_1001995_pt1 | contig 23681 bp, 19 predicted proteins | sample 354166metaG_FD_185968 | JGI IMG/M metagenome (GOLD analysis project Ga0256839, IMG submission 185968) | Hydrothermal vent microbial communities from Mid Atlantic Ridge, Atlantic Ocean - 354-166 | ecosystem: Environmental > Aquatic > Marine > Hydrothermal vents | place: Atlantic Ocean: Mid... | reverse complement strand
GGGAGAGCCATGGCCAAGTCATACAAGGCGGGTGTGAAGGAATACCGCGACACATACTGGGAGCCGGATTATACGCCGAAGGACAGCGACATCCTGGCCTGTTTCAAGATCACGCCCCAGCCCGGCGTGCCGCGCGAGGAGGCCGCCGCCGCCGTGGCCGCCGAAAGCTCCACCGGCACCTGGACGACCGTGTGGACAGACCTTCTGACCGATCTGGACTACTACAAGGGCCGCGCCTACGCGATCGAGGACGTGCCCGGCGACGACGATGCCTTCTATGCCTTCATCGCCTATCCGATGGGGCTTTTCGAGGAAGGCTCGGTCGTGAACGTCTTCACCTCGCTGGTGGGCAACGTGTTCGGCTTCAAGGCGGTGCGCGGGCTCAGGCTGGAGGACGTGCGCTTCCCGCTGTGGTTCGTGGCCACCTGCCACGGTCCCCCGCACGGGATCTACGTGGAGCGCGACAAGCTGGACAAATACGGCCGCCCGCTTCTGGGCTGCACCATCAAGCCCAAGCTGGGCCTTTCGGCCAAGAACTACGGCCGCGCCGTCTATGAATGCCTGCGCGGCGGGCTCGACTTCACCAAGGACGACGAGAACGTGAACTCCCAGCCCTTCATGCGCTGGCGCGACCGCTTCCTGTTCTGCCAGGAGGCGATCGACAAGTCCGAGGCCGAGACCGGCGAGAAGAAGGGCCACTACATGAACGTCACCGCGCCGGACGTGGAGGAGATGTTCAAGCGGGCCGAGTTCGCCAAGGAGGTCGGCTCCAAGATCATCATGTCCGACTATCTGACGCTGGGCTGGGCGGCGCACAACTCGCTGTCCAAGTGGTGCCGCGACAACGGGCTGCTGCTGCATGTCCACCGCGCCATGCATGCGGTGATCGACCGCTCGCCCACCCACGGCATCAACTTCCGCGTGCTGGCCAAGCTGCTGCGGCTTCTGGGCGGCGACCACCTGCATTCGGGCACCGTGGTCGGCAAGCTGGAGGGCGACCGCGCCGCAACCCTGGGCTGGATCGACCTGATGCGTGACAAATACGTCAAGGAGGACCGCTCGCGCGGGATCTTCTTCGATCAGGACTGGGGGCAGATGCCGGGGGTGTTCCCGGTGGCCTCGGGCGGCATCCACGTGTGGCACATGCCGGCGCTGGTCACGATCTTCGGCGACAACTCGGTGCTGCAGTTCGGCGGCGGCACGCTGGGCCACCCCTGGGGCAACGCCGCGGGTGCGGCCGCCAACCGGGTAGCGCTGGAAGCCTGCGTCAAGGCCCGCAACGAGGGCCGCGAGCTGGAGAAGGAAGGCAAGGACATCCTCACCGCAGCAGCCCAGCACAGCCCCGAGCTCAAGATCGCCATGGAGACGTGGAAGGAGATCAAGTTCGAGTTCGACACCGTCGACAAGCTCGACGTGCAGCACCGCTGATCGCGCACCATCCCGCCCCCGGCCCGGCGCCGGGGGCACCCGGAACGCTTTGACCCCGGGATACTTTGACAAGGAATGAAACCATGAGCGACGTTCAAGACTACCCCTCCCGCCTGTCGGATCCCGCCAGCCGCAAGCTGGGCACGTTCTCCTACCTGCCGGCGATGGATGACGACGAGATCCGCAAGCAGGTGCAATACATCGTGAACCAGGGCTGGAACCCCGGCATCGAACATACCGAGCCGGAAAACGCCTTCGGCAACTACTGGTACATGTGGAAGCTGCCCATGTTCGGTGAAACCGACGTGGATGCGGTTCTGGCCGAGGTGCAACTGTGCCGAAAGTCCAACCCCGGCAACCATGTGCGCCTGATCGGCTACGACAACTACAACCAGACCCAGGGCACCGCGATGCTGGTGCACCGGGCCGAGATCAAGGCCTGACGGCCGGGGCCGGGGCCGCCGCATTCCGCGCCGGCGGCCCCGCCTTTCCAGATCCCGCAACCTGCCAGAGCGAGAGGCCCAGATGAGCACCCCCGCCCGCGAAGACTTCATGGTGAAGGCCGAGCCCTACTACCGCCCGGTCGGTGACGAGGTGGAGCGCTACGAGGCCGCCTATGGCGTGCGCATGCCGGTGATGCTCAAGGGGCCCACCGGCTGCGGCAAGTCGCGCTTCGTGGAATACATGGCCTGGAAGCTGGGCCGCCCGCTGATCACCGTCGCCTGCAACGAGGACATGACCGCCGCCGACCTGGTGGGCCGCTTCCTGCTCGATATCAACGGCACGAAATGGCAGGATGGCCCGCTGACCATCGCCGCGCGCATCGGCGCGATCTGCTACCTCGACGAAGTGGTCGAGGCGCGCCAGGACACCACCGTCGTCATCCACCCGCTCACCGACCACCGCCGGGTGCTGCCGCTCGACAAGAAGGGCGAGCTGGTCGAGGCGCATCCCGATTTCCAGATCGTGATTTCCTACAACCCCGGCTACCAGTCGATGATGAAGGACCTGAAACAGTCCACCAAGCAGCGTTTCGGCGCCATGAGCTTCGACTACCCCGAGGCGGAGGTGGAAGCCGAGATCATCGCCCATGAATCGGGCGTGGCGCCGGATCTGGCGGCGAAGCTGGTGCAGGTGGCTCAAAGCTCGCGCAACCTCAAGGGCCACGGGCTGGACGAAGGCATGTCCACCCGGCTGCTGATCTATGCCGGCCAGCTGATCGCCAAGGGCATCGCCCCCACCGCCGCCTGCCGCATGGCGCTGGTGGAGCCGATCACCGACGATCCCGACATGCGCGAGACGCTGGACGCGGCCGTCACCACGTTTTTCGGGTGACGCCATGAACGGGGCCGGCTTCAACACCGCCCGGGGCGCGCAGCGGCCCGGGCAGCGCCCGACCGCCCCCCCGGGCGGGCGCTTCGCTTCCGCCCGCGGTCGGGCACTCCCCTGCGTTCGGACCTGATCATGACCGTCAACCTCGACGACTACCGCGAAGATCTGATCGCCGCCGCGCCGGAGCTGGCCGACACGCTCGATGCCAGCTTCGCCGAGGCCGCCCGGGTGATGTCCCCGGCCGCGCTCAAGGACTGGCTCGACGGCGCCCGCGGCATCGTCTCCCTGCGCAAGGGGCCGGACCTGCTGCTGACCTGGCTCGACGAGATGCCGCTGGTGGTCAAGGACTGCGGCGAGGACATCATCCGCGACGTGGCCGAGGCCGCCTTCAGGCTGTCCTCGATGGTCTCGGGCCAGGTGCTGGAGCGGATGATCGCCACCCTTCCGGCGGTCTCGGCCCGGCTGGGCGACCCGGACCTCTTGCGCGCCTATCTGCAGCTGCTGCACCGCCTTTCCGCACGCGCACCGCGGGGCCTGCGCCCCATGTTCCGGGTGATCGACGAGTTGCTGGGCAAGCTCACGCTCACCGGGCTGCGCCGCTGGGCCGATTTCGGCGCCGAGGCCTATCGGCGCGATCTCGCCCGCCAGGCCGCCTATTTCGGGCTGGAAACCGAAGACAGCCGCGCGGTGCTGAAACGCGAACGCAAGGGCACGCTGTTCATCGACAGCCAGCGGCGGCTCAACTTCTACCTGCGCGCCTTCTGGGGGCGCGACTTCTTCCTGCGCCCGTCGGCGGCCGACACGGCGGGCTTTCGCCCCTTCATCGAGGAGGGCGCGCTGCACCTGCCCGATGCGGTAGACGGGCTGGGCGATGTGTCCGGCATCGACCTCTACCGCGCCATGGCCGCGCATATGGCGGCCCACATCGGCTATACGCAGATGCCGCAAAGCGCCGGCGCACTGGCGCCTGCCGAGAAATTCATGATCGGCCTGATGGAAGACGCCCGGGTGGAATGGTGCGCTGCGCGCGACTTTCCGGGGCTGCGCCGGCTGTGGCTTTCGCTGGCCGAAGCCGCGCCGACGGCGGCTTATGAACACGAGAGCATGGCGCTGCTGGAGCGCACCGCGCTGGCGCTGCTGGAGCCGGGGCGCGAGACCGGCGATAACCTGCTGGACGATCTCGCCCGCCGTTTCCACGCGCACGTGGCCGAGCACGCCCGCGACGGCGCCTTTTCCGCCGATCTCGGGCGCGAGCTTTACGGGATCTTCTCCCACCGCCGCGCCCTGCCCTCCCTGCGTATCCTCGAAAGCCTCGCCCTGCCCTGGCGCGACGACAACCGATTCGTCTGGAACCTTGAAGAATTCGACTGGGTGCAGGACACGGCCTATGTCCCGGCCTCGCAAAGGCAGCTGCGCAAGCATGTCAGCCTGATGGAATTCGTCAACGAGGTCGAGGTGGAAACCGCCGGCGACGACGCCCAGGAGGTCTGGGTGCTGGGCACGGAACTGTTCCCCTACGAGGACGAGGGCATCTCCTACAACGAGATGGAGGGCAAGGAGCCCGTCACCGGCCCCTTCCACTACCCGGAATTCGACTACCGCGTGCAGCTCGACCGCCCGGCCTGGACCACCGTCTACGAGCGCCGCCAGGGGCGCGGCGACCCGGAATCCATCGACCGGCTGCTGAGCGAACACAAGGGGGTGAGCCACCGCATCCGCCAGATCATCGACCGGCTTCGCCCCCAGGGCATGACGCGGATGCGCAAGCTCGAGGACGGGGACGAGCTGGACATCAACGCCGCGGTGGACGCGATGGTGATGCTGCGCCTCGGCCTTCAGCCGGACATGCGCATCACCATGCGCACGGTCGCCAACCGGCGCGACCTGGCGGTGGTGGTGCTGCTGGACCTGTCCGAAAGCACCAACGAGGTGGTGCGCGGCACCGAGCGCACGGTGCTGGAACTGACCCGCGAGGCGGCGGCGCTGGTGGCGGCGGCCATCGACGGCATCGGCGACCCGTTTGCCATCCACGGCTTTGCCTCGGACGGGCGCCACGACGTGCAGTATTACCGCTACAAGGACTTCGAGCAGCCGCTGGACGCCGAGGCGAAAAGCCGGCTGGCCGGAATGAAGGGCGGCTTGTCCACCCGCATGGGCGCGGCCATGCGCCACGCCGGGCGCCACCTGGCGCAGCGGCCCGAGAAGCACAGGCTGCTTCTGATCGTCACCGACGGCGAACCCGCCGACATCGACGAGCGCGACCCGCAATACCTGCGCCACGACACGAAGAAGGCAGTCCAGGAACTCTCCAAGCAGGGCATCCACAGCTACTGCCTGACGCTCGACCCGGAGGCCGACCGCTACGTGGCGCGCATCTTCGGCGAAAACAACTATACCATCGTCGATCGGGTCGAGCGCCTGCCGGAAAAGCTGCCCCGCCTGTTCGCCGCGCTGACCGGCTGAAGCCGGCGCGGCCTGCCACTTCACCTCGTTCACATATTCACACATGATTTCCCGAATGCCGGTCCCGCCGGCCTGTCCGCTGCCGCCTCCCCGCGGCCACGGCCGCGAGGCGACACGGAGCAGAGCGATCCCATGTACAGGCGCGTCAACAGCGGACGTTTCATCGGGCCGAGACCTCCGGGATCGTGGTGGTGATGGCGGTCTTCACCCGGGCGATGTATGCATGGCCCGGCAGGTCTTCGTGATGACCGACATCATGGTGGAACTGAACGACAGCATGCAGGCGATGGCGGCACACAGCACGCGATGAGCGAAAACATCGCCACCATGACCGGCACGATTGCCGAAAGGAACCGCAGCATCGGCGCCATGCAGGTCGAGATCGGCCGGATGAATGCCATGTCGGCGCGATGGCGGGGTCGGTCGTGGCAATGAACGATGCCATGCGCTCGATGGCCGAGAACTTCAACCGGATGACACATGACGTCGGCAATGCCACCTATGCGATGCCACCTATGCGATGATCAATCCGGTGTCCTGCATGTGGGGGAACCCGTTCCCGCTCCGAGCCGCAACCGGCGAATCACCCCGCATCCTCCCCCTCCCGGGCAGGATGCGCGCGCTTCGGGCCCCCGCCTCCTCCCCTGCGCCCGGAGACACTCTCGGCTTGTGGGGGGAAGATTTTCAACCCCTCGACGAAAGGCGAAAAACATGTCGCCTCGCGTCGGCTGGCCGGCGGCCGGGGCGATGGCGGAAGGACAATGGCGGAGACATTTGAATTCCGATATCGGCTCCGCAGCCCCATCGACAGCCGGGCGGAGAACCCGCGCAGACATCGACAGGAAAAGCCGACGGGGGACAACATGCGGACAGGCGGAGCAGGAAGGCTGTCAACGGCTGGCGTGCTGTCCCTCGCCTGCGCATTCGGCCTCCTCGACATCGGCACTGCGCGGCAGGCCGGCGCGCAGGCCGCCCCGGCCCTGCGCACGGCTCCGGTCTCGACCACCACCACCGGCGGCGAGGCCTGCGTCGGCGGCACGCTCATCCCTTTCAAGGAAGTCACCCTGACCGCGCAGGTTCCCGGCCGGGTGACCTTCATCGCCGGCAGCGAGGGCCACGGGGCCGAAGCCGGCGCGGTGCTGATGCAGATCGACGACGACGGCATCCAGGCCCGCCGCCGCGCCGCCCTGGCGCAGATCGCCCAGGCCGAAGCGACGCTGCGCAATTCGCAAATGCAGTATTCGCGCGAGCTCTGCGCCCCGCGCGTGGACAGCATCACCGGCTTCCCGGGCATGGGCATTCCGAACTCTGTTCGACCAGTTCTTCACCCGTTCTTCACCCGCGGCTTTGCCAACAGCTTCGGCAATTCCAACACCGTTCTCGAGCGCCAGGCCGATCTCTACGCCCGCGGCGTCGGGATCAACCAGGCCCAGGCCCGGCTGGAGGCTCTCGATGCCCAGGCCCGGGACACCAAGACGCCGGCCCCCTTCGAGGGAGTGATCATCCGGAAGCATGTGGAAACCGGCGATACGGTTCAGCCCGGCACGTCGCTGCCGGATTTCGCCCATGTCGAATATTTGCGCATCGAAGCCGAAGTGCCGGTGCGCCTGGCCGCCGGACTCGACATCGGCATGATCGTGCCGGCGCGGCTCGATGTGGGCGGGATGACGGTGGATGCCCGGGTTGCCCAGATCTTCCCGGTGGCCGATCCGCGCCGCCACACCGTGCGGGTCAAGTTCGACCTGCCGGCCGACACCCCGGGCGGGCCCGGCACATATGCCGAGCGCACCCTGCCGGACCCGTCGGTGCCGCTGCGCACCGAACAGGCGATACCCGCCGAGGCGCCGGTCTGGCGCGGTTCGCTGCCCGCGGTCTTCGTGCTGGAAGAGGGCAGGCCGTCGCTGCGGCTGGTCCGGGTCGGCTATCCGCTGGCCGACGGGAGGATTCTGGTGATCTCGAGGCTGAAGGGAACCGAACAGGTGATACTGGATCCGCCCGCCGATCTGGTGTCGGGGAAGGCGGCGGCCGGCGAGTGAGCCGGGCCCCGCGGGCAAGGCAGGGCCGCCACCGGCCGCAACACGGGCGAGGACGGCATAGCGCAGGATCGGGACAACCCGCGGGGGCTTCCCGGCGATGCGCCTGCCACGGAGGCGCCACAGGCGCTCGGCCTCGCCGGCAGGCGCAGCCGCGCCGCGCACCGCCTCCGCGCCGCACGCCTCCGCCCGGAAGGCCGCCCGCCCGGCAGCCGCGCCCTCCCTGCGGGGTGGCAGCCCCCGGATCGGGCCTGATTCTGACGGATTGCCGGACGAGCCGCCAAAAATCCTTGCCGAAACCGGTTTCGGGAGAAACCCTGAGAGTCGGGAGAAGCAAGATGGCAAACGCATACCCGGACAATCCGCCTCCGAAAGGGCTGCGCCGCCCCCGGGTCACCATCGCCGATGTGGCCGAGGCCCTGGGGTTGACCAAGGGCACGGTATCGCGAGCGCTCAACGATTACCCCGACATCTCGGAAAGCACCCGCAGGCGGGTGGCCCGGCAGGCCGAACGGATGGGCTACCGTCCGCTCAGCCATGCCCAGGCGATCCGCACCGGGCGCACGCGTTCGCTGGGGCTGGTGCTGCAGACAAACGTGCACGACGCCCAGCGCCCCTTCCTGGCGGAATTCCTGGCCGGGGTAACGCAGGCGGCCGGTATCCATGACTGGTCTCTGACCGTCGCCTCGGCGCAATCGCAGGCCGAAATGCTGGCCACTCTCGAACGGCTGGCCCGCGAGCACAAGGCCGACGGGTTCATCCTGCCCCGGACCATGACCGACGATTGCCGGATCCGCCTGCTGCGCGAGTTGAACGTGCCCTTCGTGCTGTTCGGGCGCACCGGAGATGCGACCGGATGCGCATGGTTCGACATCCTGGGCGAAGCGGCGATGCGCGACGCGGTGCTGCGCCTTGCGGCCTTCGGGCACCGCCGCATCGCCTTTGTCAACGGCGGGGCGGGGTTCAACTATGCGGTGTTGCGCGAGCAGGGCTATCTGGAGGGGCTGGAACGGGCCGGGCTGGCGCATGATCCGGCGCTGATGCGCGCCGACGCGGTGACCCCGCCCGACGGCCGGAGCGCCACCGCCGCGCTGCTGGCCCTGCCGGAACCGCCGACCGCGATCGTCTTCGCCGTGGACATGGCCGCGCTGGGCGCCTACCCGGCCGCGGCGGCGCTCGGGCTGAGCATCGGGCGAGAGCTTTCGGTGATCGGCTACGACGGGGTGCCCGAGGGCGCCTATGCCACCCCGCCGCTGACCACCTTCGATGTCGATTCGCGCCGCGCCGGCGAACGGCTTGCGCATCTCCTGATCGCCCGCATCCGCGGCGCCGACCCCAAAACCCTCAGGGAACTCGAAAAGGCACGCCTTCTGGCGCGCGCCTCCGACGGCCCGCCCGCCGTCACCAGTGAAGACCTGGCCCGGATCGTCCGGGCAAGACGAGGCCATGACAACACCAATGGGAGGAAACCATGACCAAATTCAACACCCATGCCAGGCTGCTGCTTGGCGCCTCGACGGCGCTGGCGATGAGCGCGCTTGCCGCGCAGGCCGATATCCGCTTCTGGACCACCGAGGAACAGCCGGACCGGCTGGCCAAGCAGCAGGCGATGGCCGCCGAATTCGAGGCCGCAACCGGCATCGGCGTCGAGGTGATCCCGGTCACCGAAAAGGATCTGGGCACCCGCGCCACCGCCGCCTTTGCCGCCGGCGACCTGCCGGACGTGATCTATCACCCGCTGCAATACGCCCTGCCCTGGATCGAGGCCGGCATCCTCGATGACGAGGCCGCCACCGAGGTGATCGAGGCGCTGGGCACCGGCACCTTCGCCCCCGGCGCGCTGGACATGGCGAAGACCGAAAACGGCTGGGCCTCGGTCCCGGTGGACGGCTGGACCCAGATGATCGTTTACCGCGCCGATCTGTTCAGGGAGGCCGGGCTGGCCCCGCCCGACAGCTATGACAACATCCGCGCGGCAATTGCCAGGCTGCACAACCCGCCGGAAATGTTCGGCTTCGTGGCCGCCACAAAGGTCGACGAGAACTTCATGAGCCAGGTGCTGGAGCACGTGTTCCTGGCCAACGGCGTCAGCCCGGTTGACGAGAACGGCTTCAAGCCGCTGGACGAAGCCAAGACCACCGAGGTGCTGGAGTTCTACAAGGCCATCGCCGAAGCCTCGCCGCCGGGAGAGCTTTACTGGAAGCAGTCGCGCGAGCTCTATCTGGCCGGCAAGGCCGCGATGATCATCTGGTCGCCGTTCATTCTCGACGAGCTCGCCGGCCTGCGCGACAGCGCCCCGCCGACGATCAACGACGATCCGACCACGCGCGAACTGGCGGCAGTGACGGGGATCGTCACCAAGCTGGCCGGTCCCTCGAACCCAGAGGGCGCGGCCTGGGCCGACATCCGCTATTTCGGCATCACTGCCGATGCCGACATCGAACAGGCGCAGCAGTTCGTGCAGTTCTCGATGGATCAGGGCTACACCCAGACGCTTTCGATCGCCCCCGAGGGCAAGTTCCCGGTGCGCCGCGGCACGGCGGAGGATCCCGAGAAATTCGTGAAGGCCTGGGCGACGCTGCCGGTCGGGGTGGACCGCAAGGCCCCGCTGAGCGAGCTTTACCCGGCCGAGATGATCGGCGAGATCGTCGGCGGGCTTGACGTGGCCCAGCGCTGGGGGGTCAGGGAAGGGCAGCTTGCGCTGGCCTCCAAGATCGTCAACAGCCAGGTGATCAACCGCGTCGTGCGCCAGTATATCGACGGCGAGATCGACGCGGCGGCGGCGGTTGCTGCGATGAATGACGAGCTGGCGAAGATCCGCTAGATCCTCCCTGCGGGCGGCGGGTCTCCCCCCGCCGCCCGGACCGGCCGGCAGCATACCCCGGGGCACAAGACGATGGCAGCAGCAACTCCCCCTTCCGGCACGGGCCCGCTGGCCCGGCGCGAAGCGCGCCTGGCCTGGGGCATGCTGGCGCCGACGATCGCGATCGTCTCGGCGGTGATCATCCTGCCGCTGCTGTCGATATTCTGGATCAGCTTCAAGCCGATCAGCCTGGCGGACCTGCGCGCGCCGAGCCCGGTGGTGCGCGAGGCCCTGCGCGGGCGCCCGGCCGCCCCCGGCGACGCGGCGCGGATCGAATACCGGCTGCGAAATTCCAGCCAGACGAAGCCGATCCGGAACGTAACGCTTGCAGACGACTGGCCGCCCGGCCTGGCAGTGCGCGAAATGGACGGCCGTTGCACGCTCGACGGCACGCGCCTGTTCTGTGACCTGGGCGATTTCGAAGGCGGCCAGCGCGAAACCCTGAAAATCCCGGTGACGGTGAACAAGGAATTCTTCGATGCCGGTATCGACCCGAAGGCAACCGTGCCCAAGCTGAGCGGTGACGCCGACAACATCCTGCTGAACGGCGAATTCACGCTCGAAAATTTCCGCAAGGTGTTCGACGGCAAGGAGTTCCTCCAGGTGCTCTGGGCAACCGCCTTCTACACCGTTTTCGGCACCTTCGGCGCGCTCGTCGTCGGGCTGTTCGCCGCGCTGCTGCTGAACCGCTCGTTCCGCGGCCAGGGCATATTGCGCGGGCTCTACCTGTTTCCCTATGTGGCCCCGGTGATCGCGGTGGCCTTCACCTGGGTGACGCTGTTCGATCCGTTCTCGGGCTCGGCCAATGCGCTTCTGGTGCAGATGGGGGTGATCGACAGATCCATCAACTTCTTCGGCCAGCGGCCGCTGGCGCTGATCATGGTGACCGTGTTCGAGATCTGGCGCTACTTTCCGCTGTCCTTCCTGTTCATCCTGGCGCGGATGCAGTCGATCGACAGCGACATGTACGAAGCCGCCGACATGGACGGCGCGTCGCCATTCCAGAAATTCCGGTATCTCTCGCTGCCGCAGCTGCTGGGCATCCTGTCGGTGCTGTTCCTGCTGCGCTTCATCTGGACCTTCAACAAGTTCGACGACATCTTCCTGCTCACCGGCGGCAATGCCGGCACGCGCACCCTGACGGTGGATGTCTACGAGCAGGCCTTCGCGGTGTCGAACATCGGAGCGGGCGCCGCCGTCGCGGTGGTGATCTTCTGCTGCCTGCTGCTCTTTTCCTGGGGCTTCTTCCGCTACATCAGCCAGGAGGAAGGGCTGTGAAGTGGCTGCGCTACGGCTTTGTCACGGGGCCGCTGATCGGCGCGCTCTGGGCGGTCATCATGGCGACGGTTGCCGCGGTGGCGGTGTCGTTCTTCACCGGCTTCGCGGTGGCCCCGGTGATCGTGCCCACCCTGGTGTTCGGTGCCTGGCTCGGCTTTGTCTGGCTGCCCGACAGCGGGCGCACGCGCGCTTCGCGCATCCTGTGGGGCGTGGTGCTGGCGGGCGTGGTGCTGGCCGTTTTCTGGCTGATCTCGCCGGCGCTGCGCGCAGGCGCGGGCACGAAAACCGGCGCGCTGATCTTTGCCTGGGTGCTGTTTGCCGCAACCACCGCCTGGCCGCTTGAACGCATCCTGCGCGGGCTGAGATTTGGCGCACTCAGCCGCCACGAATTCGAGGAAGCGGTGATCCGTTTTCTGACCGGGTTCGGCTACATTTTCTTCACCGTGATCGTGATCATCCCGTTCTACGTGATGGTGATGACCAGCCTGAAGAGCCAGCAGGAACTGCTGCAGAACCCGCTCGACTTTGCCATCGACCTTTCCAGGGGCGCGGAGCTGTTGCGCAGCTATTTCGAACTGTTCAGCGACTTCAACTTCGGCAGCTATCTCTGGACCTCGTTCTATGTCTCGGTGCTGACCGTGCTGCTGACCCTGCTGTTCTCGGTGCCCGGCGCCTATGCGGTGGCCCGGTTGCGCTTTCGCGGGCGGGCGGCGTTTTCGCGCTCGATCCTGCTGATCTACATGGTGCCGATGATCGTGCTGGCGCTGCCGATCTATATCGCCTTTTCGATGACCGGGTTGCGCAACTCGATCTTCGGGATCGTGATGATCTACCCGGTCACCACCATTCCGGTCGCGCTCTACATGCTTCAGGGCTATTTCCGCGGCCTGCCGGCCGAGGTGGAGGAAGCCGGGCTGATGGACGGGCTGAACCGGCTGCAGGTGATCCTGCGGATCACGCTTCCGCTCGGCCTGCCGGCGATTGCCAGCGTTTCGCTTTACGTGTTCATGATCGCCTGGAACGAGTTCCTGCTGGCCTTCATGCTGCTGGACGACCCGTCGAAATTCACCCTCACACGCGGCGTTGCCATGCTCAATTCGTCAGAAATTCCGCGCCAGCACCTGATGGCGGGCGCGGTGATCGCCACGGTGCCGGTCATGGCGCTGTTCCTGGGGCTGGAAAGGTTCATGACCAGGGGCCTGACGGCCGGTTCGGTAAAGGGCTGATCCGAATGATACATCCCGACGCCCTCGACACCCGGGCCCGCGAGATCCTGCGGCGCAACGACAGGGGCTGCTACACCATCCCCACCTCGGGGCTCTACCCCTACCAGTGGAACTGGGACAGCGCCTTCGCCGCGCTGGGATTTGCCGAGTTCGACCTGAAGCGCGCCTGGACCGAGCTGCATACCCTGATGGCCGGCCAGTGGGACAACGGCATGGTGCCGCATATCCAGTTTCACGAGGCCAACCCCGGCTATTTCCCCGGCCCCGAAGTCTGGGGCTGCGAGGGGCTGGGGCCGGTGGCCTCTTCGGGCATCAGCCAGCCGCCGGTGGCCGCCAGCATCGCCTGGAAGCTGTTTCGCAAGGACCCCGAGGCGGGGCGCGATCACATCCGGGCGCTGGTGCCACGCTTCATCCGCTGGCACCGCTGGTTCATGGACTGGCGCACGGAAAACGGCGCCGTCTGCGTCACGCATCCCTGGGAAAGCGGGCGCGACAACGCCCCGGACTGGGACGGGCCGATGGCGGCGATCGACCCGGTGGGGGTGGGCGCATACAGCCGGCGCGACACAACCCATGTGGATCCGCACATGCGGCCCACCAAGTATGATTACGACCGCTACATCTGGCTGGTGCAGCTGGGGCGCCGGCTGAACTGGGACGAGGCGGCGCTGCAGCGCGAAAACCCGTTTCGGGTGGCCGACCCGACGATGACCTTCATCCTGCTGCGCGCCTGCCGCGACCTGGCGGAAATGGCCGCCGAGGCCGGCCACGGCACCGCCGAGATCGAAGGCTGGGTCCGGACGCTGGAGACCGGCGCCCGGACCCTGTGGAATGCGCGGATCGGCGCCTATGACGCCCGCGACATGCGCAGCGGCGCCTTTGCCGGCAGCATCTCGAACGCCTCCTTCCTGTGCTGGTATGGCGGGCTCGGCAACGCGCGGATGGAAGCCCACCTGCGGCGCGTTCTGGAGGCGGCGCGCTTCGGCGTGCCCAGCTTCGACCCGGAGGGCGCACGCTTCGATGCCAACCGCTACTGGCGCGGCCCGGTCTGGGCGATCATGAACACGCTGATCGGCACCGGCCTGAGCGACGCCGGGCTGGACGCTCTGGCCGACCGGGTGCGCGCCGCAACCCGCGCGCTGATCGCGCAGAACGGCTTTGCGGAATATTTCAACCCGTTCACCGGGGCGCCGGCGGGCGGGGGGGCATTCACCTGGACGGCAGCCGTCTGGCTGGGCTGGGCATCTCCCGGCAAGGAGGAGTGACGATGGGCGCGATCGAGCTGAGAAACATCGAAAAGTGGTTCGGCGAGGTGCAGGTGATCAAGGGGATCGACCTGAAGATCGAGGACGGCGAATTCATCGTCTTCGTCGGCCCCTCGGGCTGCGGCAAGTCCACGCTCCTGCGCATGATCGGCGGGCTCGAGGAAACCTCCCGCGGGCAGATCTCCATCGACGGGCGCGACATGACATCCGCGCCGCCCTCAAGGCGCGGGCTGTCGATGGTGTTCCAGTCCTACGCGCTCTATCCGCACATGAGCGTGCGCGACAACATGGGGTTTTCGCTGAAGATGGCCGGCGCGCCGAAGGCGGAGATCGAGGCCAAGGTGCGCGAGGCGGCGCGCATCCTGAAGCTGGAGAAGTTCCTCGACCGGCGGCCCAGGGAACTGTCGGGCGGCCAGCGCCAGCGCGTCGCCATCGGCCGGTCGATCGTGCGCGACCCGACCGCCTTCCTGTTCGACGAGCCGCTGTCGAACCTCGACGCCGCCCTGCGCGTCGAGATGCGCTACGAAATCGCCAAGCTGCACGAAACGCTGAAAACCACCATGATCTACGTCACCCACGATCAGGTCGAAGCGATGACGCTGGCGGATCGGATCGTGGTGCTCGACGGCGGCCATATCGCCCAGGCCGGCACCCCGCGCACGCTCTACAACCGGCCCGCGAACCTGTTCGTGGCGCAGTTCATCGGCTCGCCCAGGATGAACATCCTCGATTGCACCACCGAAGGCGGGCAATGGGCGCTGCCCGGCGGCGGCTCCGGCCCCTGCCCCGTCGGCGGGGCGGCGGTCAAGCTGGGTATCCGGCCCGAGCACATCACCGTGACCGATGCCGGCAAGGGGCAGGTGGACGGCAAGATCGACCTGGCCGAATACCAGGGCGCAGACACCATGCTGGTGGTGGACTGCGGCGCGAGCGGAAAGCTCACGGTGCGCATTCCCGGCGACGAGGTCGTCCGGACAGGGCAAAGCGTGGGGCTGGCCTTTCCCGGGGAACGCACCGTGTTCTTCGATGCCGGGGGGCAGGGGCTCTACCCGGAAGCGGGACGGGCGACCTAGGGTCGGGACCGATCAGGCCGACGCGTGCAGCGCACCCGCTCGGGCCGACGCCGCCCGCGCTGCCATGCCGCAGCGTCGCCAACCGCCCCCGGACCGCCCCGCGACCGCCGCTTCTTCCGTCCGGAAACATCCCCGCCGGAGGCACCGGGGCGCCGATCCGCGCCCCGGTTCAGACGATCGCCGGGGCAGGCTCCGCGCCCGCCCCTTCGCCGGCCGGCTTCGGGGCGCGCCGGGCCAGTTCATCGACCCTTTCGATAATGTAATCGGCGGTTTCGTCATCCATCAGCCAGCTCAGGTTCAGCCGCACCCAGCCGGGCTTGCGCATGTCCTCGCCGGCCAGCACCGCGCGCCGGATCTCTTCGGACTGCGCGCGTTCGACCCCCAGCAGGCGGTGCCCGTAGGGACCGGCGCAGACGCAGCCGCCGCGCACCTGGATGCCGGCGCGCTCCGACAGCATCCGGGTGAAGGTCTCGTGATGCACGAAGCCGCCGCGCCCGTCGCGCACCAGAAGGGAAATGATCGGCAGCCGGTTTTCGACCTCCGCCGCCAGGACGACGATATCCGGGTTGTCCGCCCAGCGACGCAGGGCGCGCGTCAGCAGTTCGTGGTCGCGCCGGGCGATGAAATCGGTGCCCACCGCCGCCTTGACCGCAAGGGCCAGCCCGGCGCGGATGTCGCCCAGGATGTTCGGCGTTCCGGCCTCCTCGCGCTCGACGACCGAGGGCAGATAGTCATGCGCCCAGGGGGAGACATAGGCGACCGAACCGCCGCCGGGCCATGTGGGCCGCGCCGCCCGCACGGCGCCTTGGCGGATCACCAGCACGCCGGAGGCCCCCGGCCCGCCGGCGAACTTGTGGGGCGAGAACACGATCGCATCCTTTTGCGCGTCCGGCGCGGGGGACATGTCCATGTCCAGATAGGGCCCGCCCCCGGCATAGTCCCAGAAGGCCAGCGCGCCGTGCGCCTTGAGCAGCCGGGTCACGGCAACCGTGTCGGTCAGGATGCCGGTGACGTTGGAGGCCGCCGAAAAGGCGCCGATCAACAACGGCGCATCGCGATGGGCGCGCAGCTGCCGTTCCAGCTGATCCAGGTCCGGCCCGCCTTCGGGCGACTCGTCGATCTCGATCACCTCGGCGCCGCTTTCGCGCCAGGGCAGGATGTTGGAATGATGCTCGTACGGCCCGATCAAGACCACGGCCCTGCCCGCACCCTGCGGAATTTGTGCCAGGCCGGACAGGGCCACCAGCCGGTTGATCCCCGCCGTGGCCCCGGCCCCGGCGAAGATCACGGCGCAGTCCTCGCCGGCATTCACCTGCCCGGCGATATAGCTGCGCGCCGCCTCGCGCAGACGCGTGGTGTGGGCGCCGCAGAAGGAGGCCTCGGTGTGGCTGTTGGCATAGAAGGGCAGCACGCGCTCGGCGATGAAGGATTCGACCTGGCGCAGCGCCCGGCCCGAAGCGGTGTAATCGGCATAGACCAGCTTCTGCCGGCCGAAGGGGCTGTCGAAGAACGCCCCCTCGCCGATCAGCCCGGCGCGCAGCGCCGCGACGCCCCCCGATTGCACCAGCTGGCTGCGGAACTCCTCGAACGGCATGTGATCGCTCCATCCTGACCGAAAGACTCTGCCAGGAAAATTACCCGTATAGAGGTATGATAATGTTTGAAATTACGTAATATTACGGTATTATATCGATGTTTTGATCGAAAGTGTCGCATGAAGCTCGATGAATTCAACCGCGCCATCCTGCGCGCCGCCCAGGCCACCGGATCGCTTGCGCAAAAGGATCTGTCGCAACGGGTCAACCTGTCGCCCAATGCCTGCTGGCACCGGGTGCAGGCGCTGAAGCGCGACGGGGTGATCCTCGGCCAGACGGTGCGGCTGGATCGCAGGAAGCTCGATCTCGGCCTCGTGGTCTTCGTCATGATCCGCACCCGACACCACAGCGCGGACTGGCTCGAAAGCTTCCGCAGGCATGTCGTCGCCATCCCCGAGGTGATCGACTTCTTCCGCATCGGCGGCGAACAGGACTATCTGCTCAAGGTCGTCACCCGCGACATGGAAAGCTACGATGCCTTCTACCAGCGCCTGATTTCGAAGGTCGAGCTCGACTCCGTCACCTCGATGTTCGCGATGGAGGCCATCGCCGAGCAGCGCCCGCTGCCGCTCTGAGCGCCGGCGCGGCGGACTCTGGCCCCGGCTTGCCGGATCTCCTATTTTCGGCCGCATGCACACCCCGGCGAAAATGACGGCCCGGCCGGAGGCGGGCGCGCCATGACGGCGCGACTGATCGGCTGGGGCCCCTCCGGCGACCCGATCGAGGCCATCGTCGGCGCGCCCGAAGGCGCGGTGCTGGCGGTAATCGCGGCAGTCGAGGGGCCATCCTACCGGCCGGTGGGCGCCTGCATGAGCTTTCTGCCGGACGGGCGCAGGATCGGGTCGCTGTCGTCGGGCTGCATCGAGTCCGACCTCGCGGTTCATGCGAAACGCGCGCTCCGGGCCGGCGCGCCGCAGGTGATCCGCTATGGCGCCGGCTCTCCGTTTCACGACCTGGAACTGCCCTGCGGCGGCGGGCTGGAAATACTTCTGCTGCCCGAACCCGACGCCGCAACACTGCGCCGGGTGCAGGAACACAGGGCGGCGCGCACCCCCTGCAGGCTGTGGATCGACCGGAACACGGGCGCCCTGGGCCTTGATCCCGGACAACCCGGCACCGAAGCCGCGCCGCCCGACGGCTTTACCGACCGGGTGGACTTTCAGCCGGGCATCCGTTTCCTGATCTTCGGAAAGGGGCCGGAAGCCGGAACCTTCACGGCGCTGGTGCACTCGGCAGGTTTCGAAAACCTGCTTCTGTCACCCGACGAGGAAACCCTGGCCCTTGTCCGTGCAACCGGCAGCGCCACGCAACATCTGACCAGGGCGGCCTTTCCCGCCGACCTGACGGTGGACCGCCGGAGCGCGGTGGTGCTGTTCTTTCACGATCACGAGATGGAGCCGGACATCCTGGCCACGGCCCTGGCCGGGCCGGCCTTTTACGTGGGCGCCCAGGGCAGCCGGCGGGCGCGCGATGCCCGGGTTGCCTCCCTGCGGGCGATGGGCGTGCCCGATGAGCATCTGGCACGGCTGCGCGGCCCGATCGGGCTGATCCCCTCGGCGCGCGATCCGCGCACGCTGGCCGTTTCGGCGCTGGCAGAGGTGCTGGCCGTGGCCCGGGAACCGGACGGCACGGGCTGAGCCGCACCGCCCGGCCGCAACCCGGCTCCGGCGGCCCGCCCTCGCGCCCCGCCCCGGAACCGCCCCGTCCGGCTGTCGCCTCACCCCGCGTCCGGGCCGAGCAGCGCCGTTCGCGTTTCCGCCCCCCAGCCGAGGTAGAGCCGCCCCTCGTGCTCGATCAGCGGGCGCTTCATGAGCACCGGGAAATCCGCCAGAAGCTGCCTCGGCTCCCGGCCCCGGGTTCCGGCATCCAGCCCGCGCCAGGTGGTCGAGCGGCGATTGATCAGGGCCTCCCCGAATACCTCCAGGAAACGCTCGATCTCCGCCCCCGGAATGCCCGCGGCGCGCAGATCCACCGTTTCCGGCGCATATCCCGCCGCCCGCAGCTCGTGCAGCGCCCGACGGCATGTGTCGCAGGATTTCAGCATGAACACGCGCATCCGTCTCCTCCCTCCGTCTCCCCCGTCGCGCCGCACCACCCCGCGCCGGGCGGGCCGCATCGGGGCAGGCGCAATCTTTTGCTTGATTTTTTCTCCGTTACGGCCAGACTCCCCCCCGTGACAACCACTATTTCTATGACGCGCGCTCCTTTCCCGAGGAGCAGCCGGACCACTAGAAGACGCTGGCTGCACCGAACCGCCGCATGTCGCGGGCGGAAACCGACAAGGAAACTGGCAAGGGAGACGCGGGATCATGGCGACCGGCACCGTGAAATGGTTCAACACCACCAAGGGATATGGGTTCATCCAGCCGGATGACGGGGGCAAGGACGTGTTCGTGCACATCTCGGCCGTGGAACGGGCCGGGCTGACCGGGCTGGCCGACAACCAGAAGGTTTCCTACGAGATGGTGGAGGGGCGCGACGGGCGGCAGTCGGCCGGCGAGCTGAAGGCTCTCTGAAGCCCGTCCGCGCCAGGTGGCGCGGTGCACGGCCGCAGATCAGGGGCCGGAGCGCATATCAAGGGTGCCATATCCGGGCGCGGCATGTCAGGGCGCGGCGGCACATGACCGGCGCGCCCGGATGTCTTGCCGCGCGAAAAGGCGCCGCGGGGCAAGCGCCCGGGGTGCGGGCAGCGTGGAAGCGCGCAGCATCGCGTGACGGCGGCACGGGAGCGCAATCGCGCTCATGCCGGGAACAGCGGGCACGTCAGGCATCGCGCCACAGGAATCGCGCCACAGGCATCGCGCCAGAAGCGGGGCGGAGCCGGAGAAGCAGGCGGGGCAGGGCCGGCCCGACGCCGGAACCGGCATCATCCCCGCCCGATCACCGCCCGGCGCGCCTCAAGGCGGCAGGGCACTTCGCAGCAGGGCACCTTCCGGGCGGCGAAAGGAACGCCCCCGCGGCACTGCCCTGCGCACTGCCCGGCCCTTCCCTCCCGGCATTCCCTGCCGGTCATCTGCTGCCGGTCATCTGCTGCCGGTCATTTCCTGACGACCCCGAGGCGCAGTTCCCTGCCCAGGGCCCGGGCCAGCTTCTTCGCGGCCGCGCACAGCGCTGCCGGTATGTCGGCCGCCCGGGCCTGCACCCCGACCGGCTTTCTGCCGCGCGGATGCGCCTCCATCGTGCAGCGCTTGTCGTCGGGGCCGCCCTTGTCGGCGTTCTCATCCGCCACCCATATCTCGACCCGGGTCAGCATCTCCCGCATCCGGCCCTTTATTTCCTTGTGCAGCACCTCTTCGGCCAGCGTCCGGGCGCTGTCGAAACCGTGCAGGGTATCGTCATTGTGCAGGATGATCCGCATGGGCATTCCCCCTCGTTTCCGGCCTGAAACGATACAGGCCCCATACTACAGCTATTGGGCCGGGAAGCGCTTTCAAGAGAAGCGCTTTCAAGAGGCGCGGGAAGGCCGCCCTCGCCTCCCGGCCGGGCGCGGACATGACCCGCCCGCGCCGGGCAGCCGTCCGTCCGGGCGGCCGGCCACGCATCCGGGCGGGCACGCCGGCAACAAACGGCTTGGCAGCTCCGGCGAAATCGACGACTCTGGCCGGCGATGGGAACCGGCTTCGGCCGGGGCGCCGCCGGCCCCGGACGGGTGCGGCAACGCGGCACGACAACGCGGCACAACGGAGAGGTGGCATGAAGCTCATGCGCATTGGCGAGGCGGGCCGCGAAAGGCCGGCGCTTCTGGACGAAAACGGCATCCGGCGCGACCTGTCGGGGGTGGTTGACGACATAGACGGCGCCGCGCTGGCCGACATGAGCTGGGCCGAGGGGCTGGATGCGGCCTCCCTGCCCGCGCTTGCGGCCGATGCACGGATCGGCCCCTGCGTGGGCAATGTCGGCAAGTTCGTCTGCGTCGGACTGAACTATGCCGACCATGCCCGGGAAGCCGGGCTGCCGATCCCCGGGGAACCGATCCTGTTCATGAAGGCGACCTCGGCAATCTGCGGCCCCGAGGACGAGGTGATCATCCCGCCCGGCAGCGAAAGGACCGACTGGGAAGTGGAGCTGGGCGTGGTGATCGGCCGCCCCGCGCGCCGCGTGCCGCGGGAAGAGGCACTGGCACATGTGGCCGGCTACTGCGTTGTCAACGACATTTCCGAACGCGCCTTCCAGCTGGACATGGGCGGGCAATGGGTCAAGGGCAAGTCGCACGACAGCTTCGGCCCGATCGGCCCCTGGCTGGTGACGCGCGACGAGATCCCCGATGTCTCGGGGCTGCGGATGTGGCTCGAGGTGGACGGCAGGCGCCGGCAGGACGGCTCCACCGGCACCATGATCTTCGACGTGGCGACCCTGGTCAGCTACATCTCGCGGTTCATGAGCCTGTTGCCCGGAGACATCATCGCGACCGGCACGCCCCCGGGGGTCGGGATGGGGCAGACGCCGCCGACCTATCTGCGCCCGGGCCAGACCATGCGCCTGGGCATCGAGGGGCTGGGCGAGCAGCGCCTGCGCACCGTGGCCTGGGCCGAGCGGTGGCGGGGCTGATTGTCCGCCCGCGCCCCGGGCCTCGCCTGGCCGATCGCACGACCGCCGAGGCCCCGGCCACGGAAACCCGCAGTTCGGCACGGCCATGCCCGGAACTTCCCCGGGGTTCCGGCGCGGGCAGTGCGCGCCCCGGCGCAATGTCCCGGCACGATATTGACAGATGCGCGCAGGCCGCCGATGCTCCCGGAAAGGCGCTGTCGCAGGGCCAGCCGGAACCCCGGAGCGGAACGGTCGGAGAGGAAACCGGAACGGGCTCCGGCCGCGCGCGCGCCGGTCGCCCGTGAACCTCCGGGCGGACGGCGCGCCGACGATTGCCGCAGGCCCGGGCGGGTCCAGGAGCCGGGCGGCTCCAGGGGCCGGGCGGGTCCAGGGGCCGGGCGGGTCCAGGGGCCGGGCAGCCGTCGCGTGCTGGTGGCGTTCGCCTCCCGGTGCGGTCGCGGCGCCCTGCCGGAGGCTGCGGGGAACCGGCTGTGCGTCCGGCCCGCATCTCCGGCCCGCGTCTCGGGACCCCGCCTCCCGGAAAGCGGCAGGGCCGGGTGCAAAGGGCGCCACCGTATGCGAAAGGCGCCGCAGGCGAAAGCCGCGCCCCGCCGCCGGCGCAGGCCCGGGCGGCGGGCCGCGAATGCCGCAGGCCCGGAGTGCGCGACGCGCTCCCGCGCGCTCGGAAGGCGCGCTCCCGAAAGAGAGGACCGGAGATGAAGGGGAGATGAAGGTAGGCAGCGCGAATTACCGCTCGATCTGGCATGACGAGACAAAAGGGCGGGTGCGGATCATCGATCAGCGCTGGCTGCCGCATGAATTCCGGGTGGTGGATCTGATCAGCCGTGCCGATTTCGCCACCGCGATCGCCGAGATGTGGGTGCGCGGCGCGCCGCTGATCGGCGCCGCCGCCGCCCATGCCATCGCCGAGGAGATGAAACGGGACCCCTCGGATGCCAACCTCGATTCGGCCTGGGAAGAACTGCACGCAACCCGCCCCACCGCCGTCAACCTGCGCTGGGCCCTGGACGAGATGCGCACCCTCCTGCGCCCCCTGCCCGAATCCGAGCGCGCTACTGCCGCCCACAAACGTGCGCTGGAGATCTGCGACGAGGACGTGGAGATCAACCGCATGATCGGCGTGCACGGGCTGGAGATCATCCGGGAGATCGCCGCCACGAAGCCCCCCGGTGCGCCGGTCAACATCCTCACCCACTGCAATGCCGGCTGGCTGGCAACGGTGGACTGGGGCACCGCCACCAGCCCCATCTACCACGCACATGCCGAGGGCATCCCCGTCCATGTCTGGGTCGATGAAACCCGCCCGCGCAACCAGGGCGCGCTGCTGACGGCCTGGGAGATGAACTCCCACGGCATCCCCCATCATCTGATCGTGGACAATGCCGGCGGGCATCTGATGCAGCACGGGCAGGTGGATGTGGTGATCGTCGGCACCGACCGCACCACCGCCGCCGGCGACGTGTGCAACAAGATCGGCACCTATCTCAAGGCGCTGGCGGCGGCCGACAACAACGTGCCCTTCTACGTCGCCCTGCCCTCTCCCACCATCGACTGGACGGTGCGCAAGGGCCACGAAATCCCGATCGAGGAACGCGACGGGCGCGAGGTGACCCATGTGCAGGGCCGGCTTGCCGACGGCCGGGTGAGCGAGGTGCAGATCAGCCCCGACGGCACACCGGCCGGCAACCCCGCCTTCGATGTCACCCCCGCGCGGCTCGTCACCGGGCTGATCACCGAACGCGGCATCTGCAAGGCCTCCCCCGAGGGGCTGGCGGCCATGTTCCCCGAACGGGCGGCGTGAGCGACCTGCGCCCGGTTCCGCCCCTGCATGCCCCGCCCGAAGCGCCCCGCCCGAACCTGCCGAAACCCCGAACCTGCCGAAACGAAGAAACGAAAAGGAAAGGAAGATTCCGTGGTCCCCAACCGATGGAACGATGACGACGCCCGCGCCCTCGCCGATGCCGCCGGAGCGGGCGAGGCCGACCGTCAGCTGGCGCTGAGGGTCTACAGCTCGCGGCTGATCGGCTCGGATCCGGACCTGGTGCTGCACGGGGGCGGCAACACCTCGTGCAAGGTGATGCGGCACGACATCTTCGGCCGTGAAATCGAGGTTCTGCACATCAAGGGTTCGGGCTGGGACCTCGCCACCATCGAGGCGGCGGGGCTGCCGGGGGTTCGGCTGGAGCCGCTGCGCGAGCTGCGCGCGCTCGATGCGCTTCGCGACGAGGACATGGTCAACCTCCAGCGCGCGGCGCTGCTCGACAGCAGCGCGCCCAACCCCTCGGTCGAAACCCTGCTGCATGCCTTCCTGCCGCACCGCTTCATCGACCACACCCATGCCACGGCGATGCTGTCGCTGGCCGACCTGCCCGAAGCCGAGAAGGCGGTGGAGGAGATCTTCGAGGGCCGCATCGCCTGCGTGCCCTTCATCATGCCGGGGTTCGAACTGGCGAAGGCCGCAGCCGAGGTGTTCGATGCCAACCCCGCCGTGGAGGGGCTGGTGCTGCTCAAGCACGGCCATTTCGCCTTCGGCGACAGCGCCAGGCAAAGCTACGACCGGCTGATCGCCCAGACCAA
>Ga0256839_1001994_pt1 | contig 23682 bp, 19 predicted proteins | sample 354166metaG_FD_185968 | JGI IMG/M metagenome (GOLD analysis project Ga0256839, IMG submission 185968) | Hydrothermal vent microbial communities from Mid Atlantic Ridge, Atlantic Ocean - 354-166 | ecosystem: Environmental > Aquatic > Marine > Hydrothermal vents | place: Atlantic Ocean: Mid... | reverse complement strand
AGCGCTAACTGTCTGCGCAGGGCTTGTTGAATTTCTATTCGTGCTTGCGACTCATTTTCAATCAAAACGGTTTTAAATTGCAACGGCCCCAACGAGCCCATGCCTCTTAAATGAAAGCCACAGCCACTGACGCTACTGAGCAAAACCCCTGCGACCAGCAGGGAGAGAAAACCTTTCAAATAAGCCGCATAAAAACGACGCATCAACGTTACCCTTTTACCACTAAGTTGACCAAACGGCCTGGCACGACAATCTCTTTCACCAACGCTTTGCCTTCAATAAACTTCAAGACTGATTCCTCGTTTTTTGCGAGCGTTAAAATGGTCGCTTTGTCTGCGTCCACGGCCACCTCAATTTTTCCGCGCAACTTGCCGTTGACCTGAACCATCAACTCAATTTCCGATTTCACCAGTGCCGATTCATCAACTTCTGGCCAAGTAGCGTCCACCACCAAACCGTCTCTGCCCAAGGCCTGCCATAAATTTTGTGACAGATGTGGCGTCATCGGAGAGAGCATTAACACCAGAATTTCTAACGCCTCTTGCATCACGGCACGATCACAGTCGGAATGGGCTTCAAATTTATTCAGCTCATTCATTAACTCCATACAGGCCGCAATGGCGGTATTAAAGTGCTGACGGCGACCAATATCGTCGGTCACTTTTTGCAACGTTTCATGCAACTTTAAGCGTAATGCTTTAGCAGGTTTCTCTAAATCATCCGAAGAAGTCGCAGGCGCAACAATGCCCGCTTCCACATGGCTTTGCACCTGGCGCCAAACACGGTTCAAAAAGCGGAAGCTCCCTTCCACGCCTTTATCCGACCACTCCAAACTCTGCTCAGGCGGTGCGGCAAACATAATAAACAGACGCACCGTATCGGCACCAAACTTCTCAATCAACCCTTGTGGATCAACCGTATTGCCTTTCGATTTGGACATTTTTGTGCCGTCTAGCAGCACCATACCTTGAGTCAGCAATTTTTTAAACGGCTCATCCGAAGAGACCAGCCCTTGATCGCGCATCAACTTATGAAAGAATCGGGCATACAGCAGGTGCAAAATAGCGTGTTCAATGCCGCCGATATACTGATCGACAGGCGCCCAATAGTCGGCGCGTTCATCCAACATCGCTTCTGAATTGTCTTTAGAGGTGTAACGGGCGTGATACCAAGAGGACTCAAAGAAAGTATCAAAGGTATCGGTTTCACGCGTGGCATCGCCTCCACAGGTTGGGCAAGTGCAGTTTTTAAAGCTGTCCAACTTCGCCAAGGGCGAGCCTGAACCATCTGGCACCACATCTTCAGGCAAACGCACCGGCAGATCTTTTTCAGGCACGGCAACCGGCCCGCACTCTGGGCAATAGATCACCGGAATTGGACAACCCCAATACCGTTGGCGAGAGATGCCCCAATCACGCAAACGGTAGTTGGTCTGCTTCTCCCCCAAGTTTTTCGCCGACAATACCGTTGCCATGGCGTGTAACGCTTGCTTTGACTTTAAACCGTCAAACGGTCCTGAGTTAACTAAAATGCCTTTTTCCGTAAACGCACACTCCGAGACATCCGCCATTTCAGACGCACTCGGGGCAATCACGGCTTTCATTTCCAAACCATACGCTTTGGCAAATTCATAATCGCGTTGATCGTGCGCAGGCACCGACATCACCGCACCCGTACCATAATTCATTAACACAAAGTTTGCTGCCCAAACAGGAACGACCTCTCCCGTAATAGGATGCGTCACTCGTACCCCCGTATCCACGCCTTTCTTTGGCATAGTTTCCATGTCCGCTTCGGCCGTGGAGACGTGGGAACATTCTTCAATAAATTGCGCTAACGGCTCATTGTTTACCGCCGCTTGCACCGATAACGGGTGATCCGCCGCGACCGCCACATAAGTCACGCCCATTAAGGTATCTGGACGGGTGGTGTACACATCTAATGTTTCGTCTGCGCCTTCAATGGGAAAGGATATTTGCAATCCTGTCGACTTCCCAATCCAGTTTTTCTGCATGGTTTTTACCTGCTCAGGCCAACCATCCAGCTTATCTAATCCTTCCAATAACTCTTCGGCATAATCGGTAATGCGTAAAAACCACTGTGCAATCTCTTTACGCTCAACGGGCGCACCCGAACGCCAACCTTTACCATCAATGACCTGCTCATTCGCCAGTACCGTCATATCAACGGGATCCCAATTCACCACCGACAGCTTACGGTAAACTAAGCCTTTCTCCATTAACTTGGTAAACAACCACTGCTCCCAACGATAATACTCTGGGTGACAGGTCGCCACTTCTCGCGTCCAGTCATAACCCAAACCCAGTGCCTTTAACTGCTTACGCATGTAATCAATATTTTCATAGGTCCATTTTGCAGGGGCGACCTGATTCGCCATCGCCGCATTTTCCGCAGGCAAACCAAACGCATCCCAGCCCATCGGTTGCAGCACATTTTTTCCCTGCATTCGCTGATAACGCGACACTACATCGCCAATGGTGTAGTTACGCACATGCCCCATATGCAACTTACCGCTTGGGTACGGAAACATCGACAAACAATAGTACTTCTCTTTGCTGTCATCTTCTTGAACAACAAAGGTTTCATTGTCGTCCCAATATTTTTGAATTTCACTTTCAATCTGCTGAGGGTTATACTGAACTTCTAACATGTTTTTTTCTACTTTCCGAAATTAAGCGCCATAAAATAGGGCTTGGGATTGTTGGTTAATAAATCAATAAGTTCAATATTATAGAGAGTTTTAGAGGCGACATACAAAAAAGAGCAGGAGAAGTACCATGAGTGACAATAAAATGTTAAAAGCGTACCGTAGCTTACTGGAACACGCCAAAGAGACCGCCATTCAAGCCGAACAAAAAACGTGGCAACTTTTAGGAAAAGCCGTTGAAAAGGCGGAACAAACGGATCACGACCTTGCTGAACTAACCGCCAAAGAGTTTGAGCAAGTTCAAGAGGACTTACACGCCGATATGATGCAAGTCGCCGAATATCTAAGCGAAGTCGAACAAGGGGTTGAAGAGTTTATTACCATGGATCTTCCATTGCTCGAAAAAATCCTAATCGACAAAGCACTCTCTCTCGCAGACCCCACTGAAATTACGGTATTAAGATTGAGACTCGCCGCAGCGATGGATGATAATCACCCTATGTTTGAGCATCCAAAATAGTACCCGAATACAGTTAAAATCAATTCGGCTCGCTAAACGAGCACAAAATAAGGCATTGTAAAAAGATGCCTTATTTTTTAACCTGAGTGTTTCTGTTAAAGCGCCCGGTCAGAAAATACTGTTTCGCAAATAAAAAAGCAAAGAAAGAGAACAGGATAAATAGCACGGGCATTTTCCCCCACTCAGCATAGAAAGTAAGCCCTTCATAAGGTTGTACCTCTCCTCTTAACACGCCTCGCTCATACGGTGGAATCTGTTGTTTAATCTGACCTTTAATATCAACAATTGCGGTAAATCCTGTATTGGTACTACGGGCAATTTCTCGCCCTAACTCGAGTGCACGCATTTGCACTTCTTGCATTTGTTGTGCAGGCTCAAAGGTATGGGCGAACCATGCATCGTTACTCACGGTAATCAAATAGTTTGCCTCGGGCAGTTGCGTGGCAAGCTCGTTGCCAAATGCCATCTCATAACAGATACTCAACCCAACGTGCTGCCCACCAAGCATGAGGGGCGATTGATTCTTATCGCCATGGGTAAAGGTTGCAAAGGGGATGTCAAACAGTGAACTTAGATAATCAAACACATCATGGAAAGGGAAAAACTCACTGAAAGGAACCAGATGATGCTTATAGTAACGCTCTTCAGGACGATTAAGATTAATGAGTGCGTTGTAGTAGTTATCTGAAGCGGGGTCGCCCGCAATCGCACCGACCAGTACATCTATATCCAATAACTGAATATCTTTAATAAAAGAGCTTAACGCACCCTTTTCAACCACATCATAATAAGCAGGAATAGCCGTTTCTGGCCAAACAATGACATCGGCATCGAGGTGCTGTTTGGTCATCGACACGTAGGCTTTTAAGGTGGGCAAAAACATCGACTGCACCCACTTCTCTTCTTGCGGGATATTACCTTGTAATAAGGCAATTTCGACCGACGCATCCACTGGTTCTACCCACTGAACATCTTGCAACATGCCACCCACTGCCCACAGTAAACTCAATGAAATACTGCCCACAACCCAAGCGCGTGACAGGTAGAGCCACAACAAAATCCCAGCGGTTATGGCAATTGCCCAACTCACGCCCCATACACCCAAAACAGGGGCGTACCCTGCAAGCCAAGTGTCGATATGGGTATTGCCTAACAGTAAGAACGGATAGCCGCCAAAAATAGAGGCGCGTAACAGTTCACTCGCTATCCATACCGCGGGAAACAGTAACACCAAGGTAAAACCAGGACGTTTTTTTTGTTTAAAGTATTGAACAATCCAACCACTTAAAGCAATAAAGAGTGACAAGAAAAAAATAAAGAGAAAGGTTAAGACAATCGCAACAGGAAGTAGCACGTTTGAATAGATGTAAATACTTGAAAACAACCAACTCACGCCAAGACCAAAGAAGCCAAAGCCAAACCAGAGACCCAGCTTAACCCCCTCAAAGCGTGTTGCGGCATTAAACCATAAGAAGAATAACCCCGTCATTGAAATTAAAATCACTGGCGAAAAGTGAAATGGGGCGAACGAAAACACCCCTAAGGCCCCGAAAAGTAACGCAATAAAATGGACTTTATGCGGAACAAAAAGGGTTAAAAACAAACGTGCGGTTATTTTCAAATCGCTATCCTAAGCAAGTTCTAAGAAGAGGGGGGGAAGATTTTTCTAACTTGCCACTTTACGCTCTTCAGTAGCACAATCAAACTGAGTCTTGATCGCCTCATCAAGCACTTTGACTTCAAAAAGTTCTGCACGTCGTTCGTTGCCCTTGAGCACTTTAAAAGAGAAGCCATCAAGCTCTAAACTCTCCTCCAATTGCGGAACGTGTCCAAACTTAGAGGCTAAAAATCCGCCCATTGTCTCACTGTTATCGACTTCAAGATTCACGTTAAAAAAGGCATTAAACTCTTCTATCGGCGTAAATGCCTGCATGGAATAACTATGCGCGGTACGCTTTTGAATATTCTCTTGCTCTTCCGCATCGTGCTCATCTTCGATATTACCCACAATCTGTTCTAGTACATCTTCAATAGTCACCAACCCCGCCAACTCGGCGTACTCATCTACGACAAGCGCGAGGTGGTTTCGACTGGCTTTAAACTCGCGTAACAGGACATTTAAGCGCTTACTTTCGGGAACAAAAATTGGCTTACGGTAAATTTTAGCCAGATCTTCTTTGGTTTTTAGCTCCCCTTTTACCACGGCTCTAAAAACATCTTTCGCCAAAAGAATTCCAATAATCTTTTTATCACAAATCACTGGATAACGAGAGTGAGAGGTCTCTAACATCGTCTCTAAAATGGACTCCAGAGGTTCGCTTGCATCAATCAATGCCATCTGCAATCTAGGAATCATAATATCTCGCACTCGTGCTTCAGAGACATCAAGAACCCCTTGAATCATCACCAACGCATCCGAATCAATAATCCCTTGCGCTTGTGCATCGACTAACACTTTTACCAAATTTTCTCGACTCTCCGGTTCATCTGAAAAAACCTTTCCTAAACGTTCTAACCACGAAGAGCCGCTCGTACTGTCACTCATTAATGTTTACCATCCTTATTACTCAAATCTCGTATGGGCTAGCATACCCTAATTGACGCATAATTTTAACTTCTAACGCTTCCATTACCGAAGCATCCTCCGTCTCTATATGATCAAACCCTTGCAAGTGCAAGGTTCCATGTACAATCATGTGCGCCCAATGGGCGTCTAATGTTTTGTTTTGTTTCTCTGCTTCTTGTGCGACCACCTCCGCACAGATCGCTAAATCGCCTAAATAAAATTCTTCCCCCCCCTCATCATCCAATGCGCCCTCTGGCAATCCTACAGGAGGTTCAAACTTAAATGACAGTACATTGGTGGGTTTGTCTTGATTTCGATAGGTTTGATTAAGCGATTGACTCTCTTCAAGCCCGACAATACGAATGGTTAACGCCGTCTCTACTTCATCTTCAGGTGCATTCATTAGGCTTGCGGCCACCCACAATTCACACTGTGCTTGAGTGGGCAACAATAATGGCTCAATGCCCCACTGTAACTCAACCTCTAACATCACGATGATTTATCCTGAGAACGGTGCTGTTTTCGTTCGTACGAATCATAAGCGGTTACAATTTTTTGCACCATCGCATGGCGCACCACATCTTGTGCTTGGTAAAAGGTAAACCCAACGCCTTCAACGCCTTCCAAGACTTTAATTACATGGCGCAATCCTGATTTTTGATGATGCGGCAAATCGCACTGGGTAATGTCTCCGGTAATTACGGCGGTGGAGCCAAACCCAATACGGGTTAAAAACATTTTCATCTGTTCGGTGGAGGTATTTTGTGCTTCGTCTAAAATAATAAACGCTTCATTTAACGTACGCCCACGCATAAACGCCAACGGGGCAATTTCAATGACATTTTTGTCAATCAATCGTTCGACAGTTTCAAAGCCCAGCATATCAAATAGGGCATCGAATAAAGGGCGCAGATAGGGATCCACTTTCTGACTTAAATCGCCGGGTAAAAAACCAAGTTTCTCTCCCGCTTCCACCGCTGGGCGTGTCAAAATAATACGCCGAACCTGCTCACTCTCTAACGCTTCAACCGCACACGCCACCGCTAAATAGGTTTTTCCTGTACCCGCAGGCCCAATGCCAAAATTCACATCGTAGTGCTTAATGGCGTTCAAATAGTGTGCTTGATTCGCATTACGTGTTTTTATTGTCTTACGCCGCGTAGTCACCAATACCTGCTCAGGGGTAAACGGCTGTGGTTGATCAACCCCCAACTCATGTAACACTAAATGCACTAAATCTGGCGTTAAGGTCTGTTGATCGGTTTCATCATAGAGCGTTCGAATCACCTGCTCCGCCTTGACCACTCGATCGGCTAACCCAGTCACTGAGAGTTGAAAGCCTCGACTGTTGATCTCAACACCCAAGCCTAGTTCAACCTGTTCAAAGTGCTCATGATGCCAACCACTTAAATTTTGCAAACGCTCATTATCTTCGGGAAACAGCGTAAATCGAATGGTATTTAATACAGACAAAGGTAACCTCTATGTCTTAAAAATGAAAAAAGGGAGGGGGGGGAATAAATTTTACAATACATCTAACGTGCGCTCACAACGAATACGCTTGTAGCGCAACATGCTTATCGGCCTCTGGGGTCGCGACAACCACGCCTCGCAGTGAATTATTAAGAGCTTCGGTGATTTCAACGTCCACAAACTGACCAATCAATTCCGGTGAGCCATCAAAGTTCACCACTCGATTATTCTCAGTGCGCCCCGCCACTTGCTCAAAAGAGTTTCGAGACAAACGCTCAACCAACACACGTTGTACCGATCCAATCATCGCTTTACCAATAGCAGCGGTCTGTTTATTAAGCAACTCCTGCAACATAAATAGGCGGCGCTTTTTCTTCTCTAATGGCTCTTCATCCGGAAAACTGGCCGCAGGTGTACCTGGACGTTCACTATAAATAAAACTAAATGAACGATCGTAATTCAGCTCCTCCACTAACGCTAACGTCTCTTTAAAATCATCGCAAGTTTCACCAGGGAAACCAACAATAAAATCGCCAGATAGAGATAAATCGGGACGCAGCGCACGAATTTTACGAATAGTTGATTTGTACTCAATCACCATGTGATTACGTTTCATCATCGCCAACACGCGATCTGAACCCGATTGAATTGGCAGGTGCAAGTGAGAGACCAGTTCAGGAATTTCAGCATAACAATCAATTAAGCTCTGTGTCATCTCGTTTGGATGTGATGTGGTAAAACGAATACGATCAATGCCATCAATGGTGCGAATGGCGTGCATTAACACCGCCAAATCGGCCATTTCACCATCGGCCATCTCGCCACGATATGCATTGACATTTTGCCCTAGCAAGTTGACTTCTCTTACGCCTTGTTCCGCTAAAGCATTCACTTCTCGCAATACATCTTCAAATGGGCGACTCACCTCTTCACCACGGGTATAAGGTACCACACAGAAGGTACAGTATTTAGAGCAGCCTTCCATTACCGATACCATGGCCGAAACGCCATTCACTTCAGGTTCCGGCAAGTGATCAAACTTCTCAATTTCAGGAAAGGAGATATCAATCACGGCTTTTTTCTTTTTCACCGAGTCATCGCCACGCACGCGCAACGCTTCGTCAATCATCGCCGGTAAACGGTGCAAGGTTTGCGGGCCAAAAATCACATCGACACTCGGCGCACGCTGACGAATCACCTTCCCCTCTTGCGAGGCAACACATCCACCAACGCCAATAATTCGATTGGGTTTTTTCGCTTTCCATTTAGACCAGCGCCCTAGCTCAGAAAACACCTTCTCTTGCGCTTTTTCGCGCACCGAGCAAGTGTTCATCAACACAACATCCGCTTCATCAGGCTCGGTCACCAGCTTTAGACCATGGGTTTTTTCTAACAAACCAGCCATCTTATCCGAATCGTATTCATTCATCTGACAACCATAAGTAATCACGTATAAACCACCAGTGAAAGGAGAAGCTTGAGACATAGTATTTCCGCACAACAATAATAAAAATTAAGGGCGAGTATTCTAACACAATTTTCCAACTGATTTTTAAGCGGCCATGACAGCCTAAACAGAAGTAAAGCGCATTGAGCTTATTTACAGGTTAACGCAACATTCCACCCAGCTTTACTCTGACCCCAGTTTTATTTCAGACACAAAAAACCCCAGATAAACTGGGGTTCTTAGGAGAGTACTTAATTAAACGTTTTAGTCATTAAGTAACTTTAAATATCTATCGGCAACTTTAGGAGGTAGAGGGATATAACCATCTTTTGCAACACCCTTCTGACCTTGCTTAGAAAGCACTAAGGTTAAAAACTCCTTAACCACTGGATCCAGCGGCTTATTTGGAGCCTTATTGATGTAAACATACAGAATGCGCGCTAATGGGTAACTTCCATCAATCGCTGTATCATGATTGATTGGAATATACTTTCCACCTGGCTTCTTAGCAAGAGGCAACATCTTAACACCGGCTGTCTTATAACCCATTCCTGAGTAACCAATTCCGTTTAAAGAAGCGGATACAGATTGAACCACCGATGCTGAACCAGGCTGCTCATTCACAGAAGACTTATAGTCTCCTTTACAAAGGGCTTTTTTCTTAAAGAAACCGTAGGTTCCTGAAACTGAGTTACGACCATACATTTGAATGCTTTTATTTGCCAAAGAACCCGTTACTCCAGCTTCACCCCAAGTCGAGATATCATGCTTAAGTCCACATTTACGCGTCGAAGAGAAAATTGCATCAACTTCAGGAATCGTCAACTTTTCAATCGGGTTATCCTTATGAACATAAACGGCTAACGCATCAATCGCAACCCCAATTGCCGTTGGCTTATAGCCATGTTTTTTCTCAAACATTGACAACTCTTTAGCCTTCATTTTACGGCTCATCGGTCCAATGCTTGAGGTTCCTTCAGTCAATGCTGGTGGCGCAGTAGAAGAGCCTGCCGCTTGAACTTGAATATTTACATTTGGATAGTAGCGTTTAAATTCTTCAGCCCACAATGTCATCAAGTTCGCCAAGGTATCAGAACCAACCGATGATAAGTGTCCAGAAACACCTGATACTTTTTGATAATCATGTAACTCCGTGCTACTTGCACTAGACAAAGTAGGCGCCATCATGGTTGCTGCGGCAAGACCTAAAGCCATAACCAGTTTAGAATTTTTCATTCCTGTACTCCAAATAAATAGTAGATATTTAGAGGCCTCTAAAAAACAAAGAAGAACCTCTTTTAAAAAAAACTGTGTAATACTTAAATCGAGTTCTATTCTAGCAACGCTTCATAACATTCATTTGACATAAATATGACAGCTTCATGACGTCTCGCTCACCATTGTTTTTGCGACTTGAAAATCACAGCGAAAGATAGACCCTTTGCCGACTTGACTTTGTATCTTAAGCTCAGACTCATGCTTATCTAATACATGCTTTACAATTGCCAACCCCAAGCCAGTACCCCCATTCTCTCGAGAACGTGCCGTATCCACTCGATAAAACCGCTCCGTTAGACGACTTAAAAACTCATTTGGAACCCCAATCCCAGTATCTTCCACCTCAAAATGTGCCCCAGAAGCATCAGAGTACCAACGAACTGACACTCGCCCTCCTTTTGGCGTGTAACGAAAGGCATTGGAAATTAAATTGGTAAAAACACTTTTTAACGGCTCTTCAACGCCCTTTAAAGCCAAGCCATTCTCGATTGAGAAGAAAATTTCGTATTCCTCATCATAAAGATAACGAAAATCCACTTCGATATTATTTAGCATCTCATCAACCTTAATAACCTGAGAGCTACTCATTAAGGTATCCGACTCAATCCTAGACAGCGTTAACAAATCCTCAATAATGGCCTGCATTCGTAAAGACTGATGGTGCATCTGCCCTAGCGGCTTCTCCCAAAACTCAGGAACTTGTTCCGTCATATCAATCATCATTTCAAGATAACCGTTCACCACGGTTAAAGGGGTACGTAACTCATGCGAGGCATTTGCCACAAAATCTTTACGAATTTGCGCCAAATTATACAGCTCATGAACATCTTCAAGCATCAGTAAGCGATGCCCATGATGGTAGTCAAAGATTTCACAACGATAGGTTCGAGACTGCCCCATAAACCCTTCTAAAAACAGCGGTTTTTCAGGTATTTCCTGTTTTAAGTATTGGATAAATTCAGGCTGCCTCACTAAGGTTTCAAGTTTTCGTCCCGTATCGCTTCGTTGAATCGAAAGAAGGGATTGTGCCGCATTATTAAACCACTCTATTTTATGGTTTTTCGTTAGGGAGATAATGGCAATTGGAAGCGCCATTGAGGCGGCATGAAACTGTTCAGACTTGTTGTTTTGTAGGTCGGCACGCTTTTCTAACATACGCTGCTTATGAGAGACTGAAAAACATAGCTCCTGCCAAAATCCCGACTGAGGGGGCGTTGCATAGGGCACTTCTCGCATCCAAGCCTCAAAACGGTAGAGACACCAAACTTGGCGAATCAGATAAAAAATGACATAAGAAAACAGGGTTGAAACCCAAAACCCTGTTAACCAAGCAAAGAGTAAAAAGACACTCAATGAAAGAGCAACCCAAGTAAGCTCACGAGAAATGGCTCTTGATACGGGACTACTCGACATACAACACTCCCTTAAGGAGCAAGATTAATCAACAGAAAACCGATACCCTGCTCCTCGAACGGTTTGTATCACCTCTGCACTCTGAACTGTTTCCAGTATTTTTCGAAGACGGCGAATGTGGACATCAACGGTGCGGTCTTCAACGACAACTTGTTCGCCCCAGACTCGATCTAATAACTGCAAACGAGTAAAGACTCGATTGGGACGGCTCATAAAAAACTGCATCAACTTAAACTCGGTAGGCCCCAGCTTAACCTCTTGGTTCGCTACGGTAAAACGATAACTTCCTAAATCGAGCTTTAAATTACCCTGGGTTAAGATCTCTGAAGAGTTCGATTCTGGATTGTCTCTTCTAAGCAATGCTTTAAGGCGAGCGACCAAAGCACGGGGAGAAAAAGGCTTAATCACATAATCATCCGCACCCGCTTCAAACCCTTGCACTTGATCATTCTCTTCCCCCCTTGCCGTCAACATAATAACTGGCATAGAGGAAAATCGATCCTGCTTTCGAATACGCTCAACCAAGTTAACGCCCGATACTCCTGGCAACATCCAGTCTAACAATAAACAAGCGGGAACCTCTTCATTTAACATCTTCCAAGCTTGCTCACCATTCTGCGCTTCAACCACATTATAACCCGCTGAAGACAGCGTAAAATTCAACATATCACGAATCGCAGCTTCATCTTCAACAATCAAAATGGTTTCAGCAGACATAAACACGCTTCCTTATAGATTCTCTAAAAACTTGGTTAAACGCTCTTGATCCATATTACGAACATCTTTACCTTGCACCAAGTAGATAATACTTTCCATAATATTTAAGGCATGATCCGAGAGACGCTCGCTGGCACGTAAAGCAGTCATGACTTCCAATAAACACTCTACATTCTCAGGGTTTTTCTTAAATTGCTCTGTTACATCTTTCCGCGCTTTCTTATAGACCTGATCCACAATCTCTTCTTGATCCAAAATAGAGATCGCATCTTCGGCAGAAACGCGTGCAAAGGCATTTAGCGTCGTTTTTAACATATCTCGAGAGCGCGTCGTAATATCAACCAACTCTGCATACCCAGCATAGCTTGCCGTGGTACAAGGCTCTGTTTTATGAAATTTAATTACTAGCTTAGCCAGCTTACAGACCTCATCCCCCATTCGCTCTAAATCAATGGCAATCCGAATGGTTGCTAAAATCAAACGTAAATCAGAAGCCGTTGGTTGCTGACGCGCTAACACTCGAATACATAAACGGTCAATTTCCATCTCTGCTTGATTGATCACCTTATCAAAGCGAACCACCTCTTTGGCTATTTTGACATCACCATTGCCTAATGCAGAGAGTGCCATATCCAGTTGATTCTCAACCATCCCCCCCATCTCTAAAATATGATTAAACAACTCTTCTAAATTACGGTTTAACTGATTGGAGATATGAGAACTAAACTCTTTCTTTTGCATAACTAACTTTCCTATTATATTTTTTAAACACCATTTAATGACCTAATCCATACCAAATATACTTGGAAATAGAAAGAGCGCGTATTTAACCGTAACGACCTGAAATATAATCTTCTGTTTGCTTTAACTTAGGGTTGGTGAACAGTGTGTCGGTATCGGTATACTCAACTAAATCGCCCATATACATAAAGGCCGTATAATCCGATACGCGTGCCGCCTGTTGCATGTTATGTGTCACAATTAAAATTGTAAAATCTTTTTTCAACTCAAAAATCAACTCTTCTACCGCCAAGGTCGAGATGGGATCTAGTGCTGATGTTGGCTCATCCAGTAACAATACCTCTGGCTTAATCGCAATGGCTCGTGCAATACACAAACGTTGTTGCTGTCCACCCGATAAACTCAATGCATTTTCATCTAAACGATCCTTTACCTCTTCCCAAAGGTTCGCTCCACGCAGTGCCCACTCTACCGTTTCATTTAAAACCTGTTTATCACGAACATTTTGCAGTCTTAAACCATAACAGACGTTTTCAAAAATGGTTTTCGGAAATGGATTTGGCTTTTGAAACACCATACCAACACGTCGACGCAATGCGGATACATCCATATGCTTTGAGTACATATTTTCATCATACAATAAAATATCGCCATCAACACTCACCGAATCAATCAAGTCATTCATTCGATTAAAGCATCGCAACAGGGTTGATTTACCACAACCCGAAGGACCAATAAAAGCCGTCACTCGATTTTTAGGCAGCTTCATGGTGACACCATTTAATGCCTTTTTAGAGCCATAATAGAGATTCCAATCTTTCACCTCAATGGCAATCTCTTCGTTCTCTAACTTCAACTTATCGGACGCACTATTCATTGAAAAACTTGTGACTTCTTTCATGAGATTTTCTAACCTTAAATTTTTTTAAAACAGGGATCGTAGTGGCTGTTGAATATTAAGCCTCTACCTCTTTAATTAATTGTCCAACGCTTTATAACGCTCTCTTAAACGGTTTCGAATCATAATCGCGCCTAAGTTCAGCGACACAATAATAACGACCAGTAATAAAGAGGTTGCATACACTAATGGCTGTGAAGCTTCCACATTCGGGCTTTGGAAACCAACATCATAAATATGGAACCCTAAGTGCATAAACTTATTCTCTAAATGAATAAAAGGCGCATTGAAATCAACAGGCAGTGTAGGGGCTAACTTAACTACCCCAACCAACATCAATGGAGCAACCTCTCCTGCGGCACGAGCGATTGCTAAAATAAGCCCCGTCATAATCGCAGGGGTTGCCATCGGCAAGACAATACGCGTAATGGTTTCAAACTTCGTTGCCCCCAACGCCAAACCACCCTCACGTAAAGAGCGTGGAATTCGAGACAACCCCTCTTGGGTTGAAACAATAACCACTGGTAACGTTAACAACGCCATAGTTAAAGACGCCCATAATAACCCAGGCGTTCCAAAAACAGGGTTGGGTGCGGCATAGCCATAAAATAGATCATCAATCGACCCCCCCAATATGTAGACAAAGAAGCCCAGTCCAAAAATACCAAATACAATGGAAGGGACACCCGCTAAGTTATTAATCGAGATACGAACCAATCTCAGTACGGGCCCCTCTTTGGCATATTCAGACATATAGACCGCTGCCAAAACCCCCATCGGTGTGACTAAAATGGTCATTAACAACACCATCGTAACCGTACCAACAATCGCTGGAAACACACCTCCCTCAGTATTGGCTTCACGTGGATCTTCGGTTAGAAAGTTTCCTACTGAACCAAAAAAGAATCCTATCTTCGAAAGCAAAGACATATTATTCGGCTGCCAAAAACGAACAATCTGTTTGATTTTAACGGTAATTTTTTGACCACCCGCAATGCCTAGCGTTACCTCACCCAGTTCATTTGCTTGATCGTACAACCTTTGTATCGACGTTTGTTGCGCAATAAACTCTTCATTTAAAACCGCACGCTCTGCCTCAAACTCCGCTTCGGTTTTGGCGTCATACTCGCCTTCTAACTCCAACTTTTTTTGCTCTAAGCGCAAGCGATTTATCTTATAGTTAATACCGCCAATAACGGTTTTTTCAATATAAAGAATCTCTTCATGAAGTGCCGTCCCTCTCTCGGCTAACTCCTGCAACACCTCTTTTACAGCCGATCCTGTCGCAATAACTTGACCGTCCACCGTTAAGGACTCTAAATACCCATAAACATTCCCCCACTGATAACGTTCAACAACGGTAATATTATCGGCCAATTTAGCTTTTTCTAACTCAAGATTTCTAGAGTTAATCCACTTAAAATCAATACCATAAACATCCCTGTTTCCTGTTTTAATCAGGTATTCAGGCACTTCATGTACGATTTCGGGATTTGCATCATCCGTAACCAGTTTAAATTTTGTGTCGTGTAGTTCACCAATCACCTGCTCAATTTGACCATTGGAGTGTGTCACTTGATAGTCATACACATCATGCGCCCAAAAGTGCAACAACCCCTTATAGGCGATCATAGCGAGTAGACCGAAGACCAACACCACACTCACACTTACCGCAGAGGCACTAAACCAAATCCAATGCTCGCCTTTATTAAACCAATTTTTCATTGCACTATTCCTTAAAGTGAACTATATCGACGGCGCATGCGCTCACGCACAACTTCCGCTAACGTATTAAAGAAAAAGGTAAAGACAAAGAGCGTCAAACCTGACAAGAATAAAACACGGTAATGCGAACTGTACACCTCAGCTTCCGCCATCTCTACCGCTAAATTTGCGGAGAGCGTTCGCATTCCCTCAAAGATATTCAACTCCATCAACGGTGTATTCCCTGACGCCATCAGCACAATCATCGTTTCTCCCACACCACGACCAAAGCCAAGCATGATCGCTGAAAAAATACCTGGGCTCGCTGTCGGCAATACAACACCAACCATGGTCTGCCAAGTACTTGCACCCAAGGCTAAAGAACCATTAATTAAATAACGTGGGACATTATAAATAGCATCTTCGGCAACTGAGAAAATCGTCGGAATCAATGCAAATCCCATCGCAAATCCGATAACCATCGCATTACGCTGATCAAAATCTATTCCCGCACTAAAGGTTAACCAGTGACGCATATCACCATTAAAGAAGGTGTCTTCTAACGGCTTATCCAGTGACATTGCAAAATACCCCAACAAAAAGACAACAGGAATCATTAATAGCGTGCGTTTTCCTTCAGGAACCCACAAACGTATCGCTCTAGGCAGTCGAGACCAAGCAAATCCAAACAATAAAACCCCAACGGGCACCACCACCAATACCGCAAAGAAACCTGAAAGGTTTGCCTCCATCATCGGTGCTAACCATAACCCTGCTAAAAACCCTAAAATAACGGTTGGTAAGGCTTCAATTAACTCAACTGAAGGTTTGATCCACTGACGGGTTTTGCTGTCCATAAAAAAAGCAGTATAAATCGCGGCTAAAATCGCAATTGGTACGGCAAATAGCATTGAGTACATCGCTGCTTTAATCGTACCAAAGGTTAACGGCATCATAGAGAGCTTAGGCTCAAAATCTGAACTGGCGGCTGAAGACTGCCAAGTATAACCAGGCTCTTCATACCCCTCATACCAGACCTTCCCCCACAAACTCTTGAACGAGACATCCGCATACTCATTTTCGACACTATAGGTCACGATTTTCCCAGAATTCGTCTCCAATAAAACACCATTTGCCCTCGGTGTAAAAGAGAGAAAAGCAAGCCCATTAGGGTCAATCTCAAGACTCTCTAAATGCCTCTCCGAGGTTGAGTGATACAGATCAAACTTCCCTGCCTGATCAATCGTGGCAAAGCCTCTACGCGCATGTTCAATCGCGATCATAACGATTGGTTTATCGGACACCTCAAACTGCCGAACACTTTGCAGTTTAAAATCATCCTCTTTATTTCGCACAGGGAACCACTGATGCACCATCCCTTGCTCCGTTCCAATCATAAGCGAGTAATCACCTAATAAAAAACGAATGGTAGAGATCGAATCGTTTTGAGGCAACAGATCAACATGCTGAATTAATTCTGGGGCATCAATATCGGAGAGGTCGTAATAATCGGTTACACCCTCTTTTGAGATGAGATACAAGTTACGCATACTGCCATCGAGCAACAAATACTCAAGCGCTACTTGTTGCTCGAAGGTTGCCCCCCCCTCTTCAGAGAGGGTAAGCGAGTCATCAAGAAAGGAGCTTTCAACAGCAAAGTTTTTAACATGCACTTCATTTGAAGCGCGCTCTTGGTAGGCCACCACCAGCGTATCTTCATTTAAACGTAACGCCAACTTTTCAATCGCAGCATCACCCAACTCAAGCGGCTCCTCTCCAAAAGGATATTTAACCTTAGGAGTGATCACTCTTACATCCTCAGGGTAGGTCACATCATAACCATACTTAGCAATCAACAGTGAGCCATCTGACAGACCAAAGGCAAGTGTATTTTGTGCTTCATTAACAATGGTAAAAGAGGTAATGGTTGCGCCATTCAAAGGTAACTGGTCTTTACTGCTAACAAGACCATCCTTTAACGTAAAGCCGATTAACTGCCCACTCTTAGTAAACCGAACCGCAGTCTCTTTATATTCATCAATTCCATAATAGAGCGTTTCATCCTGAACAGAGCCTGGCACATTAAACGAAGCATCTTTTTCAACCGTTGCAGACGTAAACAGAGGCGCAACGACATACACAAGAAAGAACATGATTAATAGCACAGCGGTAATAACAGAGACCCCCCCCAAACTAATACCGTAACGAGCAAAACGATCTTTAAAGTTTCGAATACGGATGCGTCGTTCGAACGACGGTCCTTTTAAAACCTTGTCTAACTTCTCTTCTATCTTTTTTTCCATTACAACATTACCAACTCAGTGAACCTTTGATGCGCGGAATTTTACAATGTTACCATCCATGTAATGTTACAGAAAAATTACAATTTCACAGAAGCACCGCTTTCGCACTAAAACCACCCTTTATAGCACCATAATAGCGCAATCACGACTTCGTACTATCCCCCATCTAAAGCGCACTACCTCCATTAACACTCTATTTTTCAACCAGTTAAACCGCTTTAAAAAAACACTCGCTTTTTGGCATGTTTCCCGCTAATATCAACGACGATATTTTTTATTTATACAGAGGTCTTTGCACGAGAGGGGTGCGAGAGAAAAAAGAGAGGAAATTTGGCTGATTAAGGCGGAAATCACAGGGAATACCTAGGTATTCACAAGGTTTTCAACAAAAATCAGGTGTATTTCAGCTTTTTTATCCGTGCATCCTTTCGTGTAAAGACCTAAAATACAGTGCTAAAAAGGAAGAACAGATGTCTCAAGCTATTTTCGACACCATTAAAGAAAATGATGTAACGTGGGCCGATCTACGTTTTACAGATACTCACGGTAAAGAACAACACGTCACAATCCCTGCTTCAAGCATTGATGAAGACTTCTTCACAGACGGTGAAACATTTGATGGTTCTTCTATTGAGGGATGGAAAGGCATTCATAACTCAGACATGATTCTAATGCCGCAAACCGATGGCTTTTTTCTAGACCCTTTCACCAATGATCCAACCATTATTATTCGCTGTATGATTGTCGATCCATCTACCATGGAGTCTTATGAAAAAGACCCACGTGGCATCGCTAAAAAAGCAGAAGCTTACTTAAAATCAACCGGCATCGCTGATGCGGCATTCTTTGGTCCAGAGCCAGAATTTTTCATCTTTGATGATGTTCGCTGGGGATTAGACATGTCAGGTTCCTTCGTTAAAATTGATGCCGATGAAGCGTCTTGGAACTCAGAAAAAGTCTTTACCGATGGTAACGTTGGACATCGTCCAAGCGTAAAAGGCGGTTACTTCCCAGTGCCTCCAGTAGATCAACTGCATGAAGTACGTGCTGACATCTGCGCCATGGCAGAAGCGATGGGCTTAAAACTAGAAGCACACCACCACGAAGTGGCTACAGCTGGTCAATGTGAACTTGCGGTTGCTGGTAACACGCTTACAGCGAAAGCCGATGAAGTTCAAATCCTTAAATACGCCGTACACAATACCGTACACGCACTGGGCAAAACAGCCACCTTTATGCCTAAGCCAATCGTGGGTGATAACGGAAACGGAATGCACATCAACCAGTCCCTTTCAAAAGACGGTAAAAACATCTTTGCAGGTGACGTGTACGCAGGACTATCTCAAGAAGCACTATGGTACATTGGTGGTCTAATGAAGCATGCACGCGCTTTAAATGCTTTCACTAACCCAGGAACCAACTCTTACAAGCGTTTAGTCCCAGGATTTGAAGCGCCTATTTTATTGGCTTACTCAGGTTCTAACCGTTCAGCATCCATTCGTATTCCTTATGCACCTTCTGAACGTTCACGTCGTGTTGAATTACGCTTCCCTGACCCAACCGCTAACCCATACCTAGCGTTCTCTGCATCGCTTATGGCCGGTCTTGACGGCATCATCAACAAGATTGACCCGGGCGCCCCTTCTGAAAAAGATCTATACGACCTTTCACCAGAAGAAGAAGCTACTTACGATACTGTATGTGCTTCATTGGAAGAAGCGCTGGATGCACTAAATGCGGATCGTGACTTCCTAAAAGTGGGCGGTGTATTCACTGATGAGATGCTAGACTCTTACATTGAGTTAAAAATGGAGCACGTTACGCAACTACGTGCGACCACGCATCCTATCGAGTTTGAACTATACTACTCAGCTTAATAAAATGCCGCTAAGCCCAGCTTAGCTCGCTAAAAACCCTATCATTTTGATGGGGTTTTTTTATGCCCTTAATTCAAACCGCCTCTCTCATCTATTTCATATTTTCTGATAAAACGTTTGTTTTATTCAAAAAAACGGTGTATAAATATAACCGTAGTTACTTTATTTAGCGCATCGGATTTAAGGCTAAGAGATGTTAAAACAGCTGTTAATTGTCATTTTTGTACTTCAAAGCGTTGCATTCAATGCACTCGCGGGTACCAATATGTCTCAATTAAACCAAGCTGAAATCACTAAAATGCAAATTATGCACCAAGTCAGCCTTAACACCACCGAAGCGCGTAATACATCTGACGCACCACACTCCGCTTGTTTAACAGAGAACACCTCAGATAACTCCGTCGTGGATTATTGCAGCTGTGATCATGAAGGAAGCTGCCATAGTTTATTGTGTAACTCCATTCATACCAGCAACCCCATTGACACCAATCCCCCTCATATATTCTCAACCGTTGCACTGGTTCATAGTGCGAATACAACGTTTAGTGCTCCCCTTTTGCACGCTTACTACCCACCAGAAATCCCTCCTCCGCTCGTCTAAATTTAAAAAAATCACAATGCAATATAAAAGTCGCTTATGAGTACTACAACACTCATAACGTTGTGCAATTTATTAAATTTAGTCAATCAAGGAGTGCTCAAATGACACTTTCTACCCAAAAAAACACCCAACACACCGTTGGCCGTCGCCAGTTTGTCAAAGGGATGGCGTTAACCACGGTGGCTGCGACACTCGCCAGCCAGATTCCTAATGCATTCGCTAACAACGAATTTATCTCTCATGCGAAAGGTCTTCCCAAACAACCGATTTTACGTGGCACCGAGTTTGACCTTACCATTGCCGAACAACGCATTAATATTACAGGCACACCCCGTATTGCCACCTTAATTAATGGCTCGCTTGCGGGGCCAACGCTGGTCTTTCAAGAAGGGGATACCGTTACCCTTCGAGTTAAAAACGAACTCAGCGTTGACTCGTCCATTCACTGGCACGGATTAATCCTCCCCTATGAAATGGACGGCGTACCCGGAATCAGCTTTGACGGCATCAAACCCGGTGAAACCTTTGTCTACCAATTTAAAGTACAACAAAGCGGTACTTACTGGTATCACAGCCACTCTGGCTTCCAAGAGCAAACGGGTGTATACGGCGCCATTGTCATTCTGCCTAAAAAAGAGGAACCCGTTGAAGCCGATCACGACTATGTGATTCAACTCTCCGACTGGTCAGATACCCCGCCCGAAAAACTCTACGCCAATCTCAAAAAAATGGGCGATTACTATAATTTCAACCAGCGAACCGTTGGTGATTTTTGGAGTGAGATTAAGGAAAAAGGCTTTTCACAAGCGTGGCAAGATCGAAAAATGTGGAACAGTATGCCGATGTCCGATCGGGATCTCTCCGACATTTCAGGCGCGACTTACACCTATTTAATGAACGGCCTCTCCCCTAATGCTCATTGGCGTGCCGTGGTGGATTCAGGTAAAAAAGTACGCCTGCGTTTTATCAATGCTTCGGCAATGACCTTTTTTGATGTCCGTATCCCCGGCTTAAAAATGACCGTAGTTGCGGCGGATGGCAACTTAATCCAACCCGTCAAAGTGGATGAGTTTCGAATTGGCGTGGCCGAAACCTATGATGTCATTGTCGAGCCCGACACTCAAAAACAACCCTATGCTATCTTCGCCCAAGCCATTGATCGGTCAGGCTACGCGATTGGCTCACTCACTACAGACGCCTCACAACTGGCCGAAGTACCAGAGATGGATCCCTACCCGATCTTAACCATGACCGACATGGGAATGGCACATAACATGGCCAATATGTCGAGTGACTCAGAACATGATGGACACAGCTCAGGCAATAAAATGGCTGGCATGAATCACGCCATGCCAAACGCGAGCAAAATGAATTCCATGGATCATGCGGGTCATAACATGGCTCAAATGAAGCCCATGAAAGGCAGCATGGATCACATGATCGTTCCCATGGACATGAACCCAGATCTACCGCAAATTGACGTCCCACGTAAAGAGGGTCCTCAAATTGATATGCGTGCAAAAAACCCACAATACCGCTTAGATGATCCGGGCGTTGGCTTGCGAAACAATGGGCGTAAAGTATTAACCTATGCCGATTTAAAAAATCTCTACTCGACAGCTCACGAGCCTAAGCCAACCAAAGAGTTGGTACTGCATCTCACGGGGAATATGGAGCGTTACATGTGGTCGATTGACGGAATCACTTACGATGAAGCTCCACCACTGGAATTTAAATACGGCGAACGCATTCGCATCACCTTTATTAACGACACTATGATGAACCACCCCATGCACCTTCACGGGGTTTGGAGTGATTTAGAAACGGGCGATGAAAACCACATCCCTAGAAAGCATACCGTGGTGGTACAACCGGGATCCAAAATTAGTTATCGCGTCACCATGGATGCACGAGGCGACTGGGCATATCACTGCCACTTGCTCTATCACATGATGGGCATGTTCCGACGTGTACACATTCGATAACGATAATATAGATTTTAGGAGAACCATCATGAACATCAAAACAAACACATGGCTTAAAGCCAGCCTCCCCGTTCTTGCCTTATTCGCTACCTCTCAAGTACACGCAGGCGCAGAACGTGATCCATTACTGACCTACTTTTTAATGGACACCTTAGAGGTCAATAACGAAGACGGCAACCCCACCAGTTGGGATGCTACCGCTTGGATAGGCAAAGACTGGCACAAACTCTACCTTAAAACCGAAGGGGAAAATGTCAACGGTCAAGTCGAATCTGAGAACCAACTGCTCTACAGTCGCCCTCTCAAACGTTTTTGGGACATTCAAATGGGCTTGGCGTACGACACCACCCCTGAAAATACCCAAACATGGGGTGCGGTTGGGCTGCAAGGGTTAGCCCCTTACTTCTTTGAAACCAATGCACTGTTACTCGCAAATTCAGACAACATTGGCTTTCGATTCGACACCGAATACGAAGCGCTGTTAACCCAAAAATGGATTTTAACCCCCAGCCTCGCCTTTGATGTCTACAGTGCGGATGATCTAAAAATGGGATTGGGGTCAGGTCTCTCCTCTACCCAAGTCGAGCTACGATTGCGTTATGAGTTTACCCGAAAATTTGCACCTTACATTGGTGTCACCCATAACCATACCTATGGCAAAACCGCCGACTACTTAAAAGCCGATGGCGAAAGTACCGCTGGCACCAATTGGGTCGCAGGATTGCGTTTTTGGTTCTAAACCAACCATATTGATAGATAAGAGCGGGGAGAAAATTTGATATTTGAAACGCTCAAATTTTTCTCCCCCCCCCTCTAAAAAGGAAAAGCAACATGAAAGCCCTACTGTTAATCCCTGCCCTACTATTGCTCAGCAGCGCAACACACGCACAAATCGAACAGATGAATGAGCGCTGGTACAGCAATCAAGATGTTCACAAAGGTGAAAAAGTCTTTCAACAAAACTGCGCCAGCTGCCATGGCAACAAAGCACAAGGCGTAATCAAAGATTGGCGCGCCGAACTGCCCAATGGCAAATACCCTGCACCGCCATTAAACGGCAGTGCCCATGCATGGCATCACTCACTTAAAGCGTTAGATGGCACCATTCAACGTGGCGGCATTCCCATCGGAGGCACCATGCCCGCCTTTAAAGGCAAGCTTACACGGCACGAACGCCTGCAAGCGATCGCCTACTTTCAAAGCCTTTGGTCAGACAGAATTTACCAAGCATGGCTCAAACGCGGCGGTTTAAAACCCTGAGAGACCGTTGCACGAAAGAATGCACGGATAAAAAAGGCTGAAATACGCCTGATTTTTGTTGAAAACCTTGCGAATACCTAGGTATTCCCTGCGATTTCCGCCTCAATCAGTCAAATTTCATCTCTTTTTTCTCTCGCGCCCCTCTCGTGCAAAGGTCTCCCTGAGTATTTTAGCCGCTTACCCTGTTTATAAACCCCACAACAAAAAGTAACGGTTCAGGTTGTCTCTGAA
>Ga0256839_1001992_pt1 | contig 23693 bp, 23 predicted proteins | sample 354166metaG_FD_185968 | JGI IMG/M metagenome (GOLD analysis project Ga0256839, IMG submission 185968) | Hydrothermal vent microbial communities from Mid Atlantic Ridge, Atlantic Ocean - 354-166 | ecosystem: Environmental > Aquatic > Marine > Hydrothermal vents | place: Atlantic Ocean: Mid... | reverse complement strand
TGTATTTAACGGCGATGCAGATGGCATCTGTGCGCTGTTGCAGTTGCGCCTGGATACCCCCCGGAAATCGAAGCTGATTACGGGTGTAAAACGGGATATTGAACTGCTGGCCAGGGTAGATGCGCAGCCTGGCGATAAGATTACCGTGCTGGACATCTCGCTCGAAAAGAACTGCAGCCACCTGGAAAGAGTGCTTGCACAGGGGGCAGAGGTTTTTTATATCGATCACCATGCAGCAGGAGTGATTCCTGAACACGCCGGGCTGACCATGCTGATTGATACCGACCCCAACATCTGCACCAGTCTTTTGGTTGACCGGCATCTGGGTGGAAAATACCGAGCCTGGGCGGTAACCGCCGCCTTTGGCGATAACATGAACCAAAGTGCAGAGCAGGCGGCCAAACAGCTCTCCCTATCAGCCAGCGAGTTAGGTGCGCTAAAAACCCTGGGCATCTGCATCAACTACAACGGATATGGCAGTGCGGTTGAAGACCTGCACTTTCCACCTGACCAGCTCTACCGGGAGCTGGCCTCTTACAGTACGCCTTTTGATTTTATCGCAGACAGCCAGTCAGCCTATAAAAAACTGCACGATGGCTATTATGATGACCTCTCGTTGGCTGAGCAGGTTGCGGTTGAATGCGCCAATGAGTACGCAGCAGTCATTATCCTGCCGGATGAAATATGGTCCCGACGCATCAGCGGTGTCTATGGTAATCAACTGGCAAATCAACACCCTGGGCGAGCCCATGCCATACTGAGCCACCACCCGAAAGGGGGGTATGTAGTGAGTGTCAGGGCGCCGCTAAGCAATAAAACAGGTGCTGATGAGCTGTGCAAAGAGTTTCCATCAGGTGGTGGGCGAAAAGGCGCTGCGGGCATCAACCAACTGCCAGTCGATCAGCTGGATCGCTTTATAGCCAGACTAAACCATAGATATAAAGTGAACCCTTCACAGGGGTAGCATGCATTTTGCCCCCGCTGTACAATACGCACCTTTTTTACGGTACGGGTCTTAGCCCCTGTGCCAGACTCTCTGCCTCACCACATAATTCTGTGCGGGAGGCTCACTAGCCATAGGGAGCTACAATGAGACATTACGAAGTAGTATTTCTGGTTCACCCGGATCAGAGCGAGCAGGTTCCTGCCATGATTGAGCGTTACCGCTCAAGCCTGGAAGCCAAAGAGGGTGTGATCCACCGTCTGGAAGACTGGGGCCGTCGCCAGCTTGCATACCCCATCAATAAAATCCACAAAGCGCACTATGTGCTCATGAACATTGAGTGCGGAGATGAGGCGCTGGCCGAGCTTGAAAAGGCATTCCGCTATAACGATGCGGTGATCCGCAACCTGATTGTCAAGCAGAAAAGAGCGATCACGGAGACCTCGCCACTGGCCAAACCCGTTGAGGAGGCAGAGGCCAAGCCCGCTCCAGCCCCAGCCGCACAGGAGAGCGCTCCTGCAGCTGAAGAGGGTAAGGCAGAAGAGAAGAGAGATACAGAGGCGTCCGCTTAATATCGCTGCTTTTTAGCGTCGCGTAGCAGCGACTTCATTGATTGATTTTTAGGGAAACACCATGTCACGTTATTTTCGTCGTAGAAGATACTGCCGTTTTACAGCTGAAGGTATTACCGAGGTTGATTACAAAGATCTCAACCTGTTGAAGGCCTTCGTAAGTGAGAGTGGCAAAATTGTGCCCAGTCGCATTACCGGCACCAAAGCCAAGTATCAGCGTCAGCTGACCACAGCCATCAAGCGTGCGCGTTTTCTGGCGCTGCTGCCGTACACGGATCAGCACGGCTAATCTCTTTATCGGTTGCGGGGTCTCCCCCTGGCTATAAATAGAGGCGTACAGTCGCTATGCGTTGGTTAGCATCCTATGTGATGCAGGGGCGGCTACAGGCTGTCCTTGCCGTAACCCTGCTTGCCATGCTCTCATGGAGCATGTCATTGATTGGCATACTCAACGCAGCTGTCATAGGCTTGGTCACGCTGCGTAAAGGCCCAAGAGAAGGGCTGGTTATCGCAGGTTTGGGGCTGCTGGGCAGTGCGCTGATAGGGCAGCTTGTGCTGGGTGATATGGCTCCCGCATTTGCCACATTCGCACTTGTCTGGGCGCCTATTTTATTTGTGGCGCTGGTGCTGCGGGCAACCTGCTCACTGGCTGCTGCGCTGCAAAGTGGTTTGCTGCTTGGGGTGGCCGTGGTATTGGCCTATTTTGCGGCCATGCCGGACATGGTTGCAGGGTGGCGTGAAATACTTGGAACCTTCAGCAAGCCGCTGGTGGATGCAGGGCTGTTGACCAGCATTCAGCGGACGGAGCTGGTGGAAACCATGGCTCCGTGGATGACGGGGATACTGGCTGCGGGGCTCTATCTGCAACTGGTAGCAGGTCTGCTGGTGGCGCGCTGGTGGCAGGCGATACTGTATAACCCCGGCGGCTTTCGCGAGGAGTTTCACAACCTGCGACTGCACCGGTTGCTGGCCTATATCGCCGTTCCGGTATTGGTATTGGGTTTTAACGCCGAGATGAGTGGTGCAGGGCTATTGATTAACTATGCGGCAGTGCTTTTGCTGGCTGCATATTTTGTACAGGGACTGGCATTTGTACATGGCATGTTGGCATTGGTTGGTGCGAAGAGAGGCTGGCTGATTGCACTCTATGCACTGCTGATTGTGGCATTGCCGAACATGTTTGGACTGCTGTTTGCGGCAGGCTATGCAGATGCCTGGTTCGATTTTCGAGCGCGTTTCCAGGCAAGAAAGAAGGCTGGTGGCGGGTCAACTGATTAAAAACCTGAGTAGAGGTAGGTAAGATGGACGTTATTCTGTTACAGAAAGTTGAGAATCTTGGCGGTCTGGGTGATGTGGTTTCTGTTAAGGCGGGCTATGGCCGAAACTTTCTCATTCCCACAGGCCGGGCTGCTTTTGCGACCGAGGCCAATATGGCTGAGTTGGAAGAGCGCCGCGCCGAGCTGGAGAAAGCGGCAGCTGATAAGCTGAGCATAGCTGAAAAACGCAAGGCCAAGCTGGATGCAGTGATGGTGACCGTTGTCTGCAAGGCGGGTGATGAAGGCCGCCTGTTTGGCTCGGTTGGCGCGGCTGATATTGCAAAAGCCGTGACCGAATCTGGTGTTGAGCTGTGCAAGCAGGAGGTTCGCCTGCCAGATGGCCCCTTCCGCGTCACGGGTGAGTTTGAGGTGGCTGTGCATCTCTACTTTGATGTTGATGCGGTCATCAAACTGACGGTTGCTGCGGAGGACTGACCCCTCTGCCGCAATAGCGGTTACAAGCCCGGGGCTTTCCAGTTCCGGGCTTTTTCGTGCCCGCAATCAACAGGAAAAGTGCTTCCCCCAAGGGTCGCTTTTTCGTATTCTCTCCTCTCGCCGCCTTAAATATTTACAGGGTTCAAGCAATCATGCCTGATTCGGTCTTCTCCTCAGCTCCGCCCGATTATGAAGAGAGTGGGGCGGATCAGCTGCGGATTCCCCCCCACTCCATTCAGGCAGAACAGTCTGTATTGGGTGGCTTGATGCTGGATAACCAGAGCTGGGATCAGATTGCAGATCGGGTGGGCGAGATAGATTTCTACCGCCGCGAACACCAGCTTATCTTCAGAGCTGTCGAAGCCCTGGCCGAGCTTAGCAAACCCTTCGATATTGTCACCCTGTCAGAGGAGTTGAATCGGCTGGGTGTATTGGATGAGAGTGGCGGGCTGGCCTACCTCAGCACGCTGGCAAAGGATACGCCCAGTGCGGCCAACATCCGCGCCTATGCGGATATTGTGCGGGAACACTCCGTCACCCGCCAACTGATCCATGTCGGCAACGAGATAGCCAACAGCGGCTTTCAGCCGGAAGGGCGCAACAGCTCGGAGCTGCTGGATGCGGCTGAAAGCAAGGTATTTGAGATCGCCGAGCAGCGCACCAAATCCGGCAGTGGTTTTGAATCGGTTAAAAACCTGCTGACCAAGGCAGTGGACAAGATTGAAACACTGTTCCAGCAGGATGACCCCATTACCGGCGTGGCAACGGGGTTTGCAGATTTTGATGCGCAGACAGCAGGGCTGCAACCGGCTGACCTGATCATCGTGGCGGGGCGCCCCTCAATGGGTAAAACCTCCTTTGCAATGAATATTGCAGAGAATGTAGCCATTGGCAGCAAGTTGCCGGTAGCGGTCTTCAGCATGGAGATGCCGGGGGATTCGCTGGTGATGCGTATGATGTCATCACTGGGTCGCATCAATCAGCACCGGGTCAGAACGGGGAAGCTGGATGACGATGAGTGGCCGCGCCTGACAATGGCGGTAAACCTGCTCTCTGAGGCCAGGATCTATATTGACGATACCCCGGCGCTCAGTCCGATGGAGGTGCGGGCCAGGGCGCGCCGCCTGATGCGTGACCATAAAGATCTGGGGTTGATCGTGATTGATTATCTACAGCTGATGCAGGCACCGGGAGCCGGGGATAACCGCACCAATGAGATATCGCTCATCTCCCGCAGCCTCAAGGCACTGGCCAAAGAGCTGAATGTGCCGGTGATTGCACTCTCGCAGTTGAACCGCAGCCTGGAGCAGCGCACCAATAAACGTCCCATCATGTCGGATCTGCGTGAATCGGGTGCTATTGAGCAGGATGCCGATCTGGTGGTCTTCATCTATCGTGATGAGGTCTATAACGAAGAGAGCCCGGACAAAGGGATGGCAGAGATTATTATCGGCAAGCAGCGTAATGGCCCTATTGGAACGACCCGGCTCACCTTTCTTGGCCAATACACCAAGTTTGAGAACTACACCGGTGATGTCTATGGTGATCACTACTAATGGGTTCTGCGCCTCGCGCTGTTATTGATCTTGCGGCACTGCATTACAACCTTGGGCGGGTGCGTGCCGCCGCACCAAACAGCCGGATACTGGCGGTAGTAAAGGCCAATGCCTACGGCCATGGCCTGTTGCGCATAGCCAAAGCGTTAGAGCGCGCTGCGGATGCATTGGCTGTCGCTCGGATAGGCGAGGGTATTGCACTGCGCCAAGCCGGTATCTCCTGCCAGATTGTGGTGTTGGAGGGGGGGGCAGGCCAGCAGGAGTTGGATCTGGCCGTGGCGCACCGACTTGAGCTGGTGGTGCATCATCCTGAGCAGTTGAGGCAGTTGCAGCAGTATAAAACTCATACTCCTCTGGTGTGCTGGCTAAAGGTGGACACGGGAATGCACCGTCTTGGTCTCCCTGCTGCTTCCGCCCCAGCTGCCTATCAGGCGCTGAGTGGTTGTTGTGCAGTTGCAGGCAAGCCACGCCTGATGACCCACTTTGCCAATGCCGATGATCCCGCTGACCCTGCCACGCTCACCCAGTGGCAACTTTTTCAGAGCATGACCTCAATGCTGGGGGCCGAGGCGAGCGCAGCCAATTCAGGTGCCATCCTTGGCTGGCCCGAGACCTGCGCGGATTGGGTTCGTCCGGGGATCATGCTCTACGGTGTGTCGCCATTTTTGAATGGCCGGGCTGAAGTGGATGACCTCTCCCCGGTGATGACTCTGCAAAGCCAGCTGATAGCCGTTAATCACTATAAAAAGGGGGATGCCATTGGTTACGGTGGCAGCTGGATCTGCCCACAGGATATGGCGGTTGGGGTGGTCTCCATTGGCTATGGGGACGGCTACCCAAGGCATGCGCCACCCGGCACCCCAGTGCTGCTCAATGGCCAGCGGGTGCCTCTGGTTGGGCGGGTCTCCATGGATATGATCACGCTGGATCTGCGTGGCTGTCCGCAGGCTCGGGTGGGTGATCCGGCAATATTATGGGGTGTCGGCCTGCCAGTGGAGGAGATCGCCAGTGCGGCCGGTACCATCCCGTATCAGCTTCTGTGTGGCGTGGCCGCGCGGGTCGATTTTATTGAGGGGCAAGTGAGCGATGGCCAGACAGAGAGCCGGTAAACCCCTTTTTAACTGCAAGGCCTGTGGCGGCAGCTTTCCAAAATGGTCTGGCCAATGCCCTGACTGTGGCGGCTGGAACAGTCTGGAGGAGGGGGTGGTGGCCGAGGGTACAACAAAAAACCCACGCTTTGCGGGCTATGCCGGTGATGCCAGCCAGAACCGTGTTCAGCTGCTGACCGATGTCAAACCAAAATCAGAAGGACGTTTTTCCACCGGCATTGCCGAACTTGATCGCGTACTGGGCGGCGGCCTTGTTGCAGGCTCAGTGGTGCTCATTGGTGGCGACCCTGGGATTGGTAAATCCACCCTGCTGATCCAGACGTTGGCCCAGTTATCTGACCGGCTCTCCACCCTTTATGTCAGCGGTGAGGAGTCGCCCGAACAGATCAGCCTGCGTGCCCACCGGCTTGGTCTGCCCTGCGAAAACCTGCAACTGCTGCCTGAAACCTGCGTTGAGCGTATTCTCCCTTTGGCACAAAAACATCATCCGGATGTGATGGTGGTTGACTCGGTTCAGACCCTCTATACCGAACTGTTGCAATCTGCTCCAGGCGCTGTTGCGCAGGTGCGGGAGGCGACGGCCCAGTTGGTGCGGTTTGCCAAGCAGAGCGGGACAGCCATCTTTTTGGTGGGTCATGTCACAAAGGATGGTTCGCTGGCCGGCCCGCGTGTGCTGGAGCACATGGTCGATGCCGTGCTCTATTTTGAGGGTGAGGCGGGTAGCCAGTTTCGCCTGATCCGCACCATCAAAAACCGCTTTGGTGCGGTGAATGAGCTGGGTGTGTTTGCCATGACAGACCGTGGCCTGAAGGAGGTGAGCAACCCTTCTGCGATATTTCTGTCACGCCATCAAACCCAGGTCTCTGGCAGTATTGTGATGGTGACTCGTGAGGGGAGCCGCCCGCTACTGGTCGAGGTGCAGGCGCTGGTGGATGAGAGCCATCTGGGCAATCCCCGGCGTGTCACGCTGGGGCTGGAGCAGAACCGCCTCTCCATGCTGCTGGCGGTGCTGCACCGGCATGGTGGTATCGCCATGTTCGATCAGGATGTCTATGTGAATATTGTGGGCGGGGTGCGTATCACAGAGACCGCAGCAGATCTGGCGGTGCTGCTGGCGGTGCTCTCCAGCCTGCGGGACAGAACCCTGGCGCAGGATCTGGTGGCCTTTGGTGAGGTGGGGCTGGCGGGAGAGATCAGGCCAGTGCCAAATGGTCAGGATCGGCTGCGCGAAGCGGCCAAACACGGCTTTCGGTGCGCTATTGCGCCCAAGGCCAATGTGCCGAAAAAGGCCATCCCCGGCCTTGAGGTGATTGCGGTGGAACGCCTTTCTGATGCGCTGGATGCGGTGCTGTAGGCGCTACCCCAAAGCTGCAAGTTCGCGCTCAACCAGTCTGGCATCCCCCAGGTTGAGTTCAGCCAGTCGCCTTAGATGGCTGATGCTGTCGATATCGATCTGATGGCACTGGATGCCGATATGGCCATTCTCGATATGTGCCACCTCTCCCTGCATAATGATCTGCGCCCCATCGTCAGAGAGCGGAATCTTTAACTCTGTTGCGTCACCTACCTCGCCACTCCAGTCAGCCGGTTGCGAGATCAGGGCACCGTTCAGGGAGATATCAATGATACTGCACGGATCGGCGCTGCCGGCGCTGATTGCAAAGGCCGGTGTATCAAACAGGATGCGGTGGAACTGCCTACGGTTCTGCTCGGCATGATGGGGGCTGGACATAATCTCTCCGGAATAATCTGTGGATCTGTTAACTATAGCAGTAGAGTGCCTATCCACCTTCTACCGCAATCTGTGATGGGACGGTGGCGTGCCGATGGTGAAAAATCATGCGTACATTGCCAATCTGTATATTGTCACCATCAAACAGCTGTTGGCTCTGCTCTTTGATGGAGTGGCCATTGACGCTGGGTGGTTTGCTCCCCTCCAGGTGTGATAAAAAGTAGCCATCCTTTCGGTGAGCAATGGCGGCAGAGGCCAGGCCAACAACCCCCAGTCGGGTTAGGCCACTCTCTATTGAGATCACCCTGCCAAAGTGGTTCCCATTTACAATCTGTACACAGGTTTTAAGCTGTGCTTGTTGTTTTACAGCCGCCAGGTCGTCATCACTGATCCCCTTTAAATGTGCGTTGTTATGGCCGGGTGTGTGGCTCTTAGGTGCCATGGGAGGGGGTTTGAAAATGCGGGGCTTAACGGAGGTTGTTGCACGGGTCAGTGGGCCAAAGGTCTGGCCATCCTCTGCAAAAGAGAGGGTGTGTTTGCCGATCTGGATGATGTCGCCATGAGTGAGCAGATGCTCTGTTATGGAGTGGTTGTTGACCAATGTAGGCATCTCATTCGCCATGGCCGTGATCTGGTTGCCGGTTGGGGTGGCGATGATTTTGGCGTGTATGGGGGCAACAGCAAGGCTGTCAATAACCAGCGTGCAGGCAGGGCTTCTGCCGATTGTTATAGCCTTGCTGCTCTCATCAAAGTGATGAACGACTATCGGCCGCCCTTTAAATGACAAGCTGAGTTTAGCCACTTTCCTGTTCCTCGTTAGGTTGTCAGTTGCCCCCTTTAAGACCTGAAGCATGAGATGTGGTTCAAGGGTATGGAGGCAATCACGGCTTTAGTTTCACTATAGCTGCTGCATATTGTGATACAACTTTTTGAGGATAAAAGTGGCTTATTTGATGATAAATGGGGTGGATCAGGATGTTTTCGACTCTTTTTTCCGGTGCTGCGGATAAAAACGAACAGTTTTTACTGCATTTCCTTTGGTTTGGATGATGTCCATCGGGTAGCCAGCAAGGCGGAGGCTGGTGCCCGCTTTGGGGATGGTCTCCAGATAATCAATAATCAGGCCATTCAGGGTTTTGGGGCCATCGGTGGGCAGCTCCCACTGCATGTTGCGCACCAGCTCTTTGATGTTTGCGCTGCCATCAACCAGAAAGCTGCCGTCATCCTGAGGCTGCACATCGGGCAGGGTATCAGCGGGATCAGTGGTAAACTCGCCGACGATCTCCTCCAGCAGATCTTCCAGTGTGACCAGCCCTAAAAGGTCGCCATACTCGTCAACCACCAGTCCAATCCGGTTTTTGCTGCGCTGAAAATTAAGCAGCTGCCGGTTGAGCGGTGCCCCCTGTGGAATAAAGTAGGGTTTCCGGCAGATACCTCTGATCACATCCTTGGTCAGTGTTCCGTCGATCAGTGCATGCATGGCATGACGTACGTGAATGGTGCCTATGATATTGCAAATGCTTCCCTCATAGACGGGCAGGCGGGTGTAGTGGGCATTCTGAAGCTGCTGAACCACCTCGTCCAGAGGGGCATCCAGGTTGATGCCATCCACCTCATTGCGAGGGATCATGATGTCCTCTACGGTGGATCGCTCAAGATCCAGTATGCTCAGCAGCATCTTTTTATGGCGCGGAGGAATCATTGCGCCAGTCTCCAACACAACGGCTCGTAACTCCTCAGGGCTAAGGCGGTTATTGTCTCCTCCATCCTGCGTGACGCCGAGGGCTCTCAGCAGGCCATTGGCGATAATGTTGACAATCCAGACCAGTGGGTAGCAGATCTTCAGCAGCGGGGTGTAGATGGTGGCCGCCGGAAAGGCCAGGCGCTCAGGGTGCAGCGCCGCCAGCGTCTTGGGAGTGACCTCCGCAAAAATAAGGATCACAAAGGTCAGCAGGCCCGCAGCGATGGCAATCGCACTCTCGCCACCCAGCCGCAGGGCAATGATGGTGGCAATTGAGGAGGCCAGGATATTGACAAAGTTATTCCCCAGCAGGATCAACCCTATGAGCCGGTCAGGTCGCTTAAGCAGCTTGTTGGCACGGGCGGCTGCGGGGTGGCCTCTGTCCACAAGGTGACGCAGTCGATAACGGTTCAGCGTCATCAAAGCGGTTTCAGAGCCGGAGAAAAATGCAGAGAGAAGGATTAAGACAAATAGCACAGCAAAGAGTGCGCTTAAAGGAATGTCGCTCAACCAGTGATACCTTTTATATTAAGGAGACAATCTCATTACTAGGCTGCCATGAACTTTATGTCAAGCAATTTGATTGTTATCTCATAAGTGCGACATTATTTTGACATGCTGCAAATCTAGTGCTTTACTTCACCTATAGGTTGTAACTCGTTGATTTTATCAAATAAGAGAGAACAATAATGTCTCAGGGCAAAGAAACCAAAGTGCTTGTCAAAAATAGTTACGTAATATTGGCAGGTGACCATTCTGAAAATGCCCTTTATCTGAAAAACATTATTGAATTCATTGACTATTCAGTAAGCACAGCGGTCGATTCGGAGGCCTTGAAGAGCAGTCTGGATGAGTTGGGTGAGGCCTGTGTGGCGGTTATTTTAGCTGCTGGCCGCAGGTCAGAGTACTCTGCAATGCTTTTACAAGCCCTTGATGAGAGGGAGAAAAATCCGGCGGTATTTCAAGTTGGGTCAGATAAGCCAGGGAAGAGCAGCATTGCTGGAAAGGTAAATATTCTTGGCAATATAGAGTTGCCAACACGCCATGATGTTTTGACAACCTTGCTGCATAAAGCAGAGGTGCATAACGAAACCAGCTCTGCCAGTGGGGAGGATATGCGTTCGCTGGAGCTGTTTAGAAGCCTTTCAGGCAATAGCCGCTCGACCAGAAAGATTGCCCGCATGATTGCCCAGGTGGCCGATACGGAAGCTACTGTTCTGCTGCTGGGTGAATCGGGCACCGGCAAAGAGGTGGTTGCGCGAAAACTGCATTACCACTCATTGCGCCGTGGTAAGCCTTTCGTGCCGGTAAACTGCGGAGCCATCCCGGCAGACCTGCTGGAGAGCGAGCTTTTTGGCCATGAGAAAGGCGCCTTTACCGGTGCCATCAGTGCCCGCCAGGGGCGCTTTGAGATGGCAGAGGGGGGAACGCTGTTTCTGGATGAGATCGGTGATATGAGCATGCCAATGCAGGTCAAACTGCTGCGGGTGTTGCAAGAGCGCTCCTTTGAGCGCGTGGGAAGCAATAAAACCATCCACTGCAATGTACGTATTATTGCTGCGACCCATCGCAACCTGGAAAAGGCGATAGAGGAGAACAGCTTCAGGGAGGATCTCTTCTACCGGCTCAATGTCTTTCCAATCGAGCTGGCTCCCCTTAGAGAGCGGATAGAGGACATTCCGCTGTTAACGACAGATCTGATCTCCCGTATCGAGAACGAAAAGCGTGGGTCAGTCCGCCTGACACCTGCTGCTGTGACGGCATTGAGTCACTACGGCTGGCCGGGCAATGTGCGGGAGCTGGCCAACCTGATTGAACGCCTGACAATTCTCTATCCCTACGGCGTTGTGGATGTCAAAGAGCTGCCAGAGAAGTTCAGAGAGGGTGTGGATCTCTCACAAGCTGAGAGCGATCTGCCCCAGGTGACCATTGCCGATGCAGAGAGTCACTCTGTACGCAATGTGGCACGCCTGCCGCATGAGGGGATTGACCTCAAAGAGCACCTGTGCGGCCTGGAGCAGGAGCTGATTCGGCAGGCACTGGAGGAGGCGGGCGGGGTGGTTGCCCATGCGGCCAAACGGCTCAAAATGCGTCGAACCACACTGGTGGAAAAGCTTCGGAAATATGGCATGTCGCGCCCTAATGAGCCGTCGGTTATTTGACGCTGGGTTTTGCTTGGCAAATAACTTATTGTAATAAAAGGAAAATAAAAACAGGCACGTTAATTGCTGCTGCCAGGTTAGTGTCCAATCAGGGCTCGACTGAGTAGAGAAAATTAAGTGTCAATATCCTCTCATAATCATGCTCGACAGCAGCAGCTGGAAGATGCCTTCCTGGCATTCAATCAGGTATCAGAGCAGCTGACCGACTCCTATCAGCAGCTGCAGAACCGGGTTGAGCAGCTAAGTCTGGAGCTGGCCGAAACACGTACCGATCGCCTGCGCCAGCTGGCAGAAAAAGAGCGGCTGGCCAACCGGCTCTCGCATCTGCTTGAAGTTATGCCGGCAGCTGTGGTCGTTCTGAATGGTGAGCACGCTATCCAGGAGTTCAATCCGGCAGCTGCCAGAATGTTACACGGCATCCAGCAGGGCCTCTCCTGGCCTGAGTTTTATCAGCGCACTTTCAGCAAAAAAAACAGCGGTGATCTCTGCCTGAAGAGTGGTGCACTGGTTACACTCTCTGAATGTGCGCTCTCCCCTGAGCCTGGAAAAATCATACTGCTGCTGGATGTTACCGAGACACGTGAGCTGCAAGAGCATCTGAATCGGCAGGAGCGCTTGAACAGCCTGGGCAACATGGCCGCCCAGCTGGCACATCAGATACGTACACCACTGACCTCTGCACTGCTCGACAGCACCCATCTTGCGCGTGAAGACCTCCCAACAGCGCGTCGTCAGCAATTCTCCAGTCGCCTGCGCACCCGCCTCTGTCATATCGAGCGTCAAATAAAGGACATGCTGGCCTTTGCCAGTGGCGACCAGGGGGTGCTGGTTCCGATTGCTGTTGCGCCATTGATGATGAATCTGGAGCAGATGCTGGAGCCGCTGGTTAAGGCATGCGGTGCGAAATTTGAACTGATTGACCGGACGGTGGGAGAGCTGATGATTCAGGGCAATCAGGATGGGCTGTTGGGTGCATTGATAAATCTGGCCAGTAACGCACTGGTGCATGGTGGTGCTCAGGTGCAGTTGCAGATAGAGCTGAAGTGTAGTTCGGATGCCCTGCTAGAGATCCAGATCAGTGATAACGGGGCAGGTATCCCTGAAGATATAAAAGAGAAGATATTTGACCCCTTCTTTACCACCAGCAGCGATGGCACTGGCCTGGGTCTGGCGGTTGTGCAGTCTGTCATATTGGCCCATGAGGGCAGTATATCTGTGGTTCCAGCCCAGCTGGGTGGAGCCAGTTTTAAAATCACCCTTCCTCTCTGTCAGGAAGGTCGCCGTGAGGAGAGGGTGCCGGGTTATGTGCAAAAGCAACCGGGTGTGTATGAAATACGTTCGAGGAATCACTCATGAGTCAGATAAGTGTATTGGTTGTAGAAGATGACCCCACCCTATGCGAGGTGCTGTGCGATACCCTGGAGATGGCCGGTTATGCGGTAGAGACGGCCAGTGAAGGGGAGGCGGCGCTCCGTCTGCTGGAGCGTCAGCCCATTGGCATGGTGGTCAGTGATGTGCAGATGCGTCCCATGGATGGACATGTTCTGATGCAAAAGATAAAAAGGCTCTACCCCTCGGTTCCCGTTTTGCTGATGACTGCCTATGGCAGTGTGGACAAAGCAGTATCGGCCATGAGAGAGGGAGCGGTTGACTATCTGGTAAAACCCTTTGAGGTTGAGACGCTGCTGGAGAAGGTAAAGAGCAGCATCCTGCGCTCTACGGAAGAGGCAGGGGCTGTTATCGCTGAAGATCTGCGCACGCGGGAGATACTGGAGCTGTCCCGGCGGGTGGCTCAGAGTGAAGCCACCGTTATGATTGGCGGTGAGAGTGGCACCGGCAAAGAGGTTTTTGCCCGCTACATACACCGCTGCTCCAGCCGTCGTGATGGCCCCTTTATTGCGCTGAATTGCGCAGCGATTCCAGAGAATATGCTGGAAGCGGTGCTGTTTGGTTATGAGAGGGGGGCATTCACGGGGGCCTATCAGGCATCCCCCGGAAAATTTGAGCAGGCACAGGCAGGCACCTTGCTATTGGATGAGATATCCGAGATGAGCCTTGCGCTACAGGCCAAACTGTTGCGGGTGCTGCAAGAACGTGAGGTGGAGCGGCTCGGTGGTCGCAAACTGATCCAGCTCAATGTACGCGTGTTGGCAACATCCAACCGAAACCTGCGGGAAGAGGTCGCGGCAGGGCGTTTTCGTGAAGATCTCTTCTATCGACTCAATGTATTCCCCCTGACACTGCCCCCACTGCGTGAACGGCAGAGGGATATCCTGCCACTGGTCACTTTTCTGCTAAAACGCCATCTGCGGCCGAATGAGAGTATCCCCTCCATCTCCTCGGTAGCCCAGCAACGTCTGTTGAGCCATAGCTGGCCGGGTAATATCAGAGAGCTGGAGAATGTGGTGCAACGCGCGCTTATTCTGCGATCCGGCGGCGAGATCTTGCCGGATGACCTCTGTTTTGAGATGGAGCCTGCCATGGATATCGACAACTCTGCCATGACGCCTCCCGGTGGGCGGCTCTCAGAGGATCTGAAATCAGTGGAAGAGCAGATGATTCTGGATGCCTTGATGGATGGAAGCGGCACCCGTAAAGAGGTCGCAGAACGCCTGGGTATCAGCCAGCGCACCCTGCGCTACAAGATTGCCCGCCTGCGTGATGCGGGTGTGGCCATCCCCCGGTAGTTGTTGGCGTAATAGTTGCTTGAAATATAGATAATCCAAAAAGGTAATCTGACAATGAATACGATAGATGTTAATCAGGTTCTGACTCAAATGAGGCGGCTCGAAGGTCTGGCCAAAAATGAGGCGGCATCTGTTGAGCCAGGGCAGGGTGCTGGTTTTGGTGATCTGCTGAAGCAGTCCATTGATAAGGTCAATGAGACCCAGCAGACGGCGGGTGAACTGAAAACAGCCTTTGAAACAGGCTCAAGAGATGTTGATCTGGCAGAGGTTATGATTGCCGTGCAGAAATCCAGTGTCTCATTCCAGGCCATGGTACAGGTGCGCAACAAACTGGTTGAGGCCTACAAAAATGTCATGAGCATGCCAGTATGACGGCAGGAAGGGTTACACCTAAATCCTGCAAGTGCTCGCACTCACATAGCGCAAGCTATTGATCCGTATAGCGATATGAAACTTTTCGGCCATCACAATAAGGATGACACTCAAAGTTGTCATTCACTCTATGAATCAATATCTTACACTCTGCAAGCACGATCACTTGCAGGATTTAGGTCACAATGAATAATGGCAGAGGATAGGTAGAGATGGCAGCTGCAAATCCCGATAGTACAGAGCTGGTGCCGGCCCAACCGCAGGGGCTGATGGCCAACCCGATGGTTCGGCAACTGCTGGTTATGCTCACGCTGGCTGGCAGCGTTGCTTTGGGTATCGTTATTGTGCTTTGGGCCTGGACCCCAAACTACTCGGTGCTCTACGGCAGCTTGACTGAAAAGGATGCCTCGGAGATCGTTGCGGCGCTGCAGCAGGCCGGCATAGAGGTGAAAGTGGATCAAACCACCGGCAGCGTCATGATCCCGGCGGCTGATCTGCACCGTGCGCGCCTGAATCTTGCTGGCCAGGGTTTGCCTCGTGGCGATGGCCTGGGGTTTGAGCTGTTGCAGCAGGAGACAGGGTTCGGCACCAGTCGTATGATTGAAGCCGCGCGATACCAGCGTGCGATGGAGGGTGAGCTGGCACGTACCATCAGCACCCTCTCCAGCGTCCAGACTGCGCGGGTGCATCTGGCGCTGCCCAAACAGTCTGTGTTTGTGCGTAAGCGCAAGAAATCCAGCGCTTCGGTTGTGGTCAAGCTCTTCCCCGGACGTATCCTTGAAAAAGGGCAGGTGGCATCCATCGTCTACATGGTCTCCTCCAGCGTGCCAGAGCTGGAGGCGGACAATGTCACGGTGGTGGATCAGAAGGGCTCCTTGCTCAGTGGCCAGGGTAGCACCCGCGAGATGATGCTGAGCAGTACACAGTTTGACTACACCAGCAAGGTCGAGGAGCGCTATCGTAACCGCATTGAAGATATTCTCACCCCTATATTGGGTGCGGACAGCGTGCATGCCCAGGTGACGGCAGAGGTGGATTTTACCCAGGTTGAAAAAACCGAAGAGCGTTTCAACCCACAAGCACAAAAAGAGCTGGCGATACGCAGTGAACAGATCAATGAGGAGCGCAGCCAGCTTGCCGGGGTGCAGGGCGTGCCGGGGGCGCTAAGCAATCAACCTCCTGTTGGTGGCGTTGCCCCTGAACGTGTGGGTCAGCTGGAAGGCGGTGACATAAAGGCGGCAGAGCCGATTAACAGCAGCAAACAGGCCACGCGAAATTATGAACTGGATAAGGTGATCAGCCATACCCGCATGCCGGCCACCAGCCTGCGTCGCCTGTCGGTGGCGGTGGTTGTGGATAACCCACAGGTCTCGGACAAGAAAAAGGATGAAGAGCCGGTCGGCCGCACCCCTGAAGAGCTGGAACAGATCACCCAGCTGGTCAAAGAGGCGATGGGATTCAATGCTGAACGTGGTGATACCGTGCGGGTCATCAATGCCGCTTTTCAGTTGCCCCCGCCACTAGAGCCGCTGCCTGAAGAGGCGATCTGGGAACAGGCCTGGGTGTGGGATGTGGCACGTCAGGTGGGCGGCATACTGTTGGTACTGATATTGATCTTTGTGGTGCTGAAACCCACTATGAAAAAGCTGCTTGCGGTGCCTGTCATGCCAGCACCTGTAGCTGCGGGTGCAGGTGGTGTTTTAGGTGACCAGTCAGGTGATCAGCCAAGTGAGCAGGTTGAACTCCCCGGCCCTGGAAGCTATGAAAATACCCTGGATGCAGCCAGAGGCATGGTGCAGGAGGATCCAAAACGTGTGGCACAGGTGGTAAAAAAGTGGGTCTCTGAAGATGCCGGATAAACAGCCTGCAAAGATAAAAGGGGTTGAGCGTGCGGCTATCCTGCTGCTTGCTCTGGGTGAAAAGGATGCTGCTGAAATCCTCAAACACATGGGGCCGAAAGAGGTTCAGGATGTGGGCCTGGCCATGGCCACAATGACCAATGTCAGTACCGCACAGATGGAAGAGGTGATGGGGTCCTTTGTCTCCACGCTAAAAGGCGAAACGGCGCTGGGTCTTGATTCGGATGACTATATTCGAAACATGCTAACCAGTGCCCTGGGTGCAGATAAGGCAGGGGGCATGATTGACAGAATCCTGCTGGGCCGCAACAGCAAAGGGCTGGAGCAGCTAAAGTGGATGGATCCCAAATCGGTTGCCGAGATGATCCGGCTGGAGCACCCGCAGATTATTGCCATCGTGCTCTCCTTCCTCGACCCGGATCAGGCTGCTGATGTGCTATCCGCCTTCCCTGAAAATGTACGCACAGATATTCTGATGCGGGTTGCCACGCTGGAGGGCATTCAACCGGCGGCGCTGCAGGAGCTGGACTCCATTCTGGATCAGCAGTTTTCAGGTGGCAGCAATGCAAAATCAACCGGGCTGGGAGGGATCAAAGCAGCAGCTGATATTCTGAATCTGGTGGATGGTGCGGTTGAAAGCAAAATCATGGATCAGATCACGGGCATCGATCAGGAGCTGGGTCAGGAGATTCAGGACAACATGTTTGTCTTTGAAAATCTTATTGATATTGATGACAGAGGCATTCAAACCCTGCTGCGTGAAGTGGCTTCAGAGCAACTGCTACTGGCACTGCGCGGAGCCGATGAGGCGCTGAAAGAGAAGATCTTCAAAAACATGTCCAAACGGGCGGCCGAGATGCTGCGTGATGACCTGGAGGCTGCACCGCCGGCAAAACTCAGTGATGTAGAGGGTGCGCAAAAGGAGATACTGACAGTTACCAGGCGTCTGTCAGATGCCGGTGAGATCATGCTGGGAGGCTCGGGTGGAGAAGAGTTCGTCTAAAATCATCTCCGGTGTAAAGGCCGATGAGCTGCAACAGTGGGATCCGCCCAGCATCTCCAGTGGGGGGACGTCCGCCAGTAATCTGCACGGCTCGCTGATGACGGCTGCGCAGCTGGAGCAGATTCAGAAGCAGGCCTATCAAGAGGGGTTTGAGCAGGGGAAAAATGAGGGGTTCAGCTACGGCCACAAAGAGGCGCTGGAAGAGGGGCGAAAACAGCTACAGCAAGATATTCAAAATATGGAGCAGCTGCTCCATGCGCTTGAGACCCCTTTCAAACAGCTCGATGAGCAGGTGGAGCAAGAGCTGGTTGCGCTGGCCATAGCCATTGCCAAACAACTGGTTCGGCGTGAAATCAAGACCGACCCAAACCAGATATTGGGGGTGGTGCGGGAGGCCATAGGCATACTGCCCGTCTCATCCCGCCATGTGCGCCTGGTGCTGCACCCGGATGATGCCGTGCTGGTGCGTGAGGTCTACAGCACCACAGAGACCGAGCTGGGCTGGGTTATTGTTGAAGATCCGATATTGGCACGCGGCGGGTGCCGGGTATTGACCGACACCTCCCAGATTGATGCGACCCTGGAGTCACGCCTGACTGCGCTTATTGCGCCACTGCTGGGCGGTGAACGCGCCCAAGAGGATGATGAAGAGTGACTCTCCCGGAGACCAACCGCAACACCATCTGGAAAGCGCGATTGAGCAAAAACATCAATCAGCTCAGTGACTCCCGCGGCCTGATGCTGGAAGGCCGCCTGACCCGCATGGTCGGCCTTACCCTGGAGGCAGTAGGCTGCCGGGCCGCCATCGGCGGCCAGTGTGACGTGATCAGCAGCAGCGGGGATGTGATCGAGTCGGAGGTGGTGGGCTTCTCGGGCGAGAGTCTCTACCTCATGCCCACAGGTGATATCCGGGGGCTGGAGCAGGATGCCCGGGTCGTCCCCACCGGCCGGGTCTGTGAAGCGGTGGTGGGTGAAGAGCTGCTGGGGCGCGTCATTGACGGTGCCGGGCGGCCACTCGATGGCAAAGGTCCCTTACAGGCCACCCAGCGCCGAACCCTGACTGGAAAGGTCTTTAACCCGCTCTCCCGCAGCCCTATTCGCGAGCCGCTGGACGTGGGGGTTCGTGCCATCAATGCCCTGCTGACGGTTGGGCGCGGCCAGCGGTTGGGGCTGTTTGCCGGATCAGGTGTGGGCAAATCGGTGCTGCTCGGCATGATGACACGCTACACCAATGCCGATGTGACCGTCGTGGGGCTGATTGGTGAGCGGGGCAGGGAGGTCAAAGAGTTTGTAGAGAACAACCTGGGGCCAGAGGGACTGGCGCGTGCCGTGGTGGTGGCGGTGCCGGCAGACCATGCACCACTGCGCCGCATGCACGGTGCCATGCTGGCGACCAGCATTGCCGAATATTTTCGAGATCAGGGGTTACAGGTGCTGCTGCTGATGGACTCGCTCACCCGCTATGCGCAGGCGCAGCGGGAGATCGGGCTGGCCATCAATGAGCCGCCGGCAACCAAGGGCTACCCCCCCTCTGTCTTTGCAAAGCTGCCCCAACTGGTGGAGCGGGCAGGCAATGGTGAAAAGGGCGCTGGTTCGATCACCGCCTTCTATACCGTGCTGACCGAAGGGGATGATCAGAATGATCCGATTGCCGATGCGGCGCGGGCGATTCTGGATGGCCATTTCGTGCTCTCCCGGCAGCTGGCAGAGAGCGGCCACTACCCGGCCATTGATATCGAGGCCTCGATCAGCCGGGCAATGAATGATATTGCAACGCCAGAGCATCGGCAGGCGGCCATCGCCTTCAAACAGCTCTACTCCATCTACCAGCAAAACCGTGACCTTATCAATGTGGGTGCCTACCAGGCGGGGAGCGATGAGCGAATCGATGCAGCGATTGAGGCAATGCCGATACTGCTGGAGTTTTTGCGCCAGGATATGCATGTCCCAGAGCCTTTGGGACAGAGTCTGAGTGATCTTATGAAGCTCTTTCCCCAACCGAAAACAGAGATTGTCTCGGCATAAAGAGCAAATGTTTGCCATAGTTACAGCAGGAGGAGAGATCCGGTATGTCACCATCAAAACGCTTTAAGCCGGTTTTACGCGTGGCCGAGTCCAACGAGCGCAATGCGGCACATCAGTTTGGTGATTCGCGGCGTTACATGCAGAAGCAACAAGCCAGGCTGGATGAGTTGCGAGAGTATCATAATGAGTATCTTGAGCGATTCAATACCGCCTCACGCAACGGGATCAGTGCCGCACAGCTAAGAGAGTACCAGGCCTTTCTGGCCAAGCTCGATCTTGCCATCAAAGAGCAGGAGGTTGTTGTACAGGCCAGCGACAAAAATCAGACAGAAAAAAAAGAGCTGTGGCAGCAGAAGCATATCCGCAGCAAGGTGCTGGACAATGTGATGCAGCGTTATCAGGCAGAGGAGCAGCGCGCCATGGAGAAGCGTGAACAGAAAGAGTCAGACGAGAGAAGCCAGCGCCGTCACCCCTCCCGCGAATCGTAACCGGCCGGAAACTTACCCGCCACAATATAGGCAAATGCAATCACCTCAGCGATTGCAAGATAGAGCGTCTCGGGTATCTCATCACCCAGCGGGATCTGAGCCAGCAGAGCAGCCAGCTCCGGGTCATCCTCCAGCGGAATGTTGTGCTCTTCGGCAAGCGCCATGATCTGGCGGGCAATGGCCCCTTCCCCCTTGGCCGTGACCCTTGGGGCATTTTTCTCATCGTAATAGAGCGCTATTGCCAGCGCCTCATGTTGATCTGAGTCTTTTGTGCTCATGCCTTTTCATCCAGTAAAAAAGGTGTGGCAGAGGGCGCTGTGCTGGAGGGTGGGTCGATCTTTCCCTGCTGGCTGCGCAGCTGGCCGACCTTCAGATTTGCCCGGGCAAATGCTTCGCTGAGCTGGGGTAGGTTTTGGCTTATCAGAGCAGCGCTATCGGCCTGCTCGACCAGAAAAAAAGCAGAAATCTCCTCACCTCTGAGGCTCAATCTGGCCTCAACGGGGCCGAGCGGAGAGAAATTAAAATTAAGAGTGATCTTCCAGCTGGTGCCGGTTTGGCCTTTTCTCCCTTCCTGTTCCTGCTCCAGCCTGATTAAAAAGCTGTCGATCCGGTTGGGTTGCTGAATCGGCAGCTCAAAGCGCCAGGTTTGCACTGATGACTCCTCCGTGGGGAGTGAGTTGAGCTGATGGGTCTGCAGGCGTGCCACCCCTCCCTCTGCCTGCCTGAGCAGTTCACCCAGCAGTTGAAGCGGTGCGCGGCTGTTGCCTGTGGCGGCTTTTGGATCCTGTGGTTGCGAGGGGTTGTTGGCCTGTTGCAGACGCTGTCTGGATTGGAGATAGACGCGTAACAGAAGTGACAGATTCAGCAGGTTGGCCTTCAGATCGCCCGCTGCCTGTGCCGGGTTTCCAAAGGCAAGGTTGGCCTCTAAAAAGAGGCCCGAATTCAATAGCGCCTGGCGAATTTGTGGGGCGGAGATATTGCCAGTCTGGGGCAGGACTTTGGCAAGAATGGCCTGGATGGCTTTTTGCAGATCAGCTGGCAATGCTCTGCCTGTAGTTGGTGGGCTGGTTGTGGTGCTTTGCGAGGGTTCAGCAGGTTGCTTTTGCAGCGGCATTGAGCCAGCTTGCAGCGGTGGTGGAGTGCGTCCCGTTCCCCCCTGATCCAGCCCGCTTTTGCGCAGCAGTTCGGGCAGCAGCTTTTGCAGCAGCTCGGGCGGGGTGGTCGCGATCATCTGAAGCGCATTAAAGAGCCTGGCCTGCGGGATCTGTCTGGGCAGCGCCTGGCGCAGAATCTGGCTTTGCAGCTCACTGCCGGTGCGTGCTTGCAGCAGATTTAACTCCGGTCTCTCCCCCCCCTTTGTCACTTGCATGGTCAGCTTTTGGCCTGCTGAGAGCTGTAAACGGGTATAGGCGAGCAGCTCCTGTGCGCCTATCTTCAGCTGCACAGCGTTCACTGACACCTGCTGCACGACGGTTGCTTTTACTAACTGCCCCGGTTGCAGGTTTTGCAACAGTTTTTGCAAATCAGGCTTTGACAGCTGAAGTGGAAGCTGTGAGAGTTGGTTGGAAACAAGCATCGGGTTCTCTATCGGCCTATCCAGCGATAACTATACGGATAGAGTAAATGAAAAATGAATAAAGCTCACCCAAAAGGAAAACAGAAACTCTGGTATGTAAAACATAAAGGCGAGGTGCTTGGCCCTTTTCCCAGTGGTGCGGTTCGTCGCTCTCTGCTGCTTGGACGGATAGCGCTTACCGATGAGCTGAGCTGTAATGGAAAGGATTGGCAGCCAGCTTCAAGCCTTCCCGAGGTGCTGCCCCCGGAGCTGCGCAAGGCGCTGGAGGAGGGGGATGATAGCGCATTACAGGCAGGCAGAATGCGTGAAGATATGCGCTCTGGCCGGGAGCGGCGTACGGCCGGGAGTGATGCGGTTTATAAACAGAGGCGAAAGGGTGAGCGGCGTGCTGAAGAGGCAGGCACCACCAATAAACATCGTGCTGCCCGGTCGGCGCTCTTAACAAGAAAAAAGGAGCGACTACCCCTTCGGTCAGCGCTGATCAGCCTGTTGCTGGTTGTGGTGATCATCGGCTTTGGCCTCTACCGTGGGGCACCCACGCCGGCTCCGGAGGCGGAGTGTGAAAGCGCGCCTGCCCCCGGCATCAACTGGCAGAATTGTCGTCTGGATGGTGTTCAGTACGCGGCGGCGGATCTGACCGGTGTGAATGCGGCGGGAGCCTTGCTCAGAGGAGCCAATCTGAGCGGCGTGCTTTTTGTCGATGCCGATCTGGAATATGTGGATTTTAGCGGTGCTGATCTAAGCTACGCACAGCTGAACCGGGCCAGAATGAAAGGAGCCAACCTGCAGAACGCAGATCTGACCAATACGGTGTTTGCAGATGCTGATCTCAGTTTTGCGATCCTTCGCGGTGCCACACCTGGGGGGGTTGTACTGGAGGGTGCCAGACTGGATCATGCAGTCTGGTTTGATGGTGGTTCATGCCTTGTTGGCTCTGTGGGTGGCTGCAACAGGAAGAGCAAGCCGTAGCGGTTTTAAGGGAAGGATTCCGTCTCATACCGGAACACCTTGAGGCTCTCTGACCAGTAAGAGGCTGGCAGCCCGGCCTTGAGTTTCAGGTGTCTGATGAACTCGGCCGGTTCTGGCAGTGACTCCCAGACCGAGGGCAGAAAGGTGCCTTTTTTATAACCCTCCTGCAAGATCAGGCCATCCCGGCCTGGGCGTAGCTGGGCGATCAGCTCGGCTTCGCTGCTGAAGCTCATGGGACTTGCGGGGGTGAGAACAGAGATGTGAATCTCAATATCCCCCATTTCGCTGTCGGCCAGTGGTGGAAATCGTGGATCCTGAAAAGCGGCGGCATAGGCGTTCTCTGCAACATCCCGCACCAGCGGTTGACAGGCCTCGAGGTGGCCGATGCAGCCGCGCAGCTCCCCCTGTTTTTGCAGCGTTACAAAACTTGCACGGTTGGCCTGAAGTGCCTCCTGATGATCTTCAGGATCAACCGGCAGTGGCCTGCCGTAGCGCAAACCATGCCGAATGGAGGCTTCCGCAATCTGCAATAGCAGGCTGCGAGCCTGCTCATCCAGTGACGCAGTGGCTGTATCAGGCGAAGGCATAGGCACCATACCCTACAACCTGATTGCGAGAGCCGGCTGTATCGCCAGAGTTGCGCAGATCCAGTGTGGTCGCATTGAGGTGATGGTGGCGTGCGGCAATCAGCAGCCCGCTCACCGGTGTGCGGCCACAGGCATGATGGTAGTCAAGCCCGCCCGGCTCCAGCTGCTCGATAGCACGGGTCGCCTCGCGGTCAACCCTCTGGGCGCTTCTATAGTCCAGATAGTGGCTGAGGTCGGAGCTGATAACAATCAGGGTCTCATCGCCACCCCACAGCTGCTCCAGCACCTCTGCAACCTCAGTGCTCTTTGCATCACTTACCAGCAGCGGTGTGATTTGGAAATTCCCCAGTGTCATCTGCAGGAAAGGGAGCTGCACCTCAAGGCTATGCTCCTTTTCAAACGCCTCATCGACCTGGTGAACCTGCGGCAGATTGCTGATCAGGGATATGGCCTGCTGGTTTACCATCAGATAGCCCAAAGGGGTCTGGAACTGTGTTGCGCTGCAATACCCAATGCCAGGGAATGCCAGATGGTGTGAGGGGGCCAGGATGACGACATCTG